>Ga0308167_1000079_pt1 | contig 230830 bp, 216 predicted proteins | sample PhyCR1_2_FD_202138 | JGI IMG/M metagenome (GOLD analysis project Ga0308167, IMG submission 202138) | Phyllosphere microbial communities from UC Gill Tract Community Farm, Albany, California, United States - DLSLRC.R1 | ecosystem: Host-associated > Plants > Phyllosphere > Unclassified | place...
GGTGCCAGCTGGCACCGCGCCTCCCGTCCGTTCCGTGGTGCGGTCTACTTGCCGATCTTGTCGTCGGCTGCGTGCTCCGCCTTGTCGATCTGGTCGCCGTGGCCACTCCCGGTGGCCTTGTCGGCCGCGTCCGCGGCCTTGCCGAGACCGGCGTCGGTCGCCTGCTCGCCCTTGTCGCTGTCCGCGAAGTCCTTCGCCTTGTCACCGAGGTCACTCATGTCGTGCTCCCTTGCTCGTCGGATCTGACCCGTCCGACGCTGCGCCGGTCGGCCCGGACGGGCTCCCAGGTGGGGTGACCGGGTCTCAGGCGACGATCTGCACGACCGTGCCGAGCGGGAGTGCGTCGACGGCATCGACCGCGTCGCCGTCGAGTCGGACGCAGCCGTGCGACACCGCACCACGCGCCACGGGTTGGTAGTGCACTCCGATCAGTCCGCCGTCCGTGCCGCCGTAGGGCTCGTCCGCGGCCGCGGAGTGCAGCGTGGTCAGCTGGATCGGGTGCACGGTCTGGTCCTGGGCGGGGTCGAGGTACCGGGCCTGGATGTACCCGATGACGCCGGTCGGGGTCGGGGTGCCCCCGGCGCCGACCCCCGCGGGGAAGTCGTGCAGGGTCGTGCCGTCCGCGTCGACGATCGACACCGTCTGCTTGCCCACCGAGATCACGACGTGGTCGGGGAGCGATCGGCTCCGGTGCAGGAGGTCCCGTCGGATCCAGGCCGCGCTCTGTGCGGCAGCGGCACCGTTCGTCGCGGACGGTAGCGCCTGCCGCGCAGGGGTCAGGACCATGGCCCAGTCGCCGGACACCTGCACGGGGACGACGACGGTCGCCTGGCCCAGGAAGTTCTTCGCGGCGAGCCGCGCGACGGGCTGTGCGTGGTCCTCGCCGTAGAGCGGGGCGTCGGACGAGATCGTGTACGCCTCGTCGGCCACCTCGGGGATCGTGGACTCGTAGTAGGGGATCAGGCCGCCGATGACGGCGTCGTACTTCGCCTCCGGCAGGATGGCGACCTGCGCTGCGGTCGGTGCGGCGTAGGGCGTGCTCGTGGCGGTGGCGCTGGACGTCGCCGACGGCTTCGTCTCCGCCGTGGTGCCGTGCCCGGTGCAGCCGGCGAGGCCGAAGGTCAGGAGCAGTGCGGCGCCGAGCGCCGGGATCGTGAGGCGGACGGTTCGGGTGTGGGTCATGCGGTGTTCCTCCGGTGGGCCGCGGACGGGGTGCGACCGCTGGTCGCGCCCCGTCCGCGGACCGCTGTGTGGTGACTAGCCGGCGACGACCGGGAGGGTCCCGGTGGGTCGCGCCGGCGTCGTGCCGGTGCCCGTGCTGGCACCCGGTGTGGTGCCGGTGCCCGGAGCAGTGCTCGTCCCGACCGCCGGCAGGGTGATCGAGAAGTCGATGGTGTCGACGACGGTCGCATCGCTGTCGACCTCGCCCACCGTGAGCTCCTGCTCCGTCGCCGCCGAGTCGGAGAACGTGCCCGTGGTCGTCCACGTCCCGTCCGCCTGCACGAGGGTCGGCGGAGCGACGACGTCGCCGTCGGCGTCGACGACCGCGATCGCGTCGCCGGGGGTGCCCTTGCCCGAGAAGGTCACCGTCCGGGAAGCGACGGTGGAACCGTCCTTCGGCGTGACCAGGGTCAGGGGCGTCGTGACGGGGGTGGAGGCTGCCGGCAGGGTGATGGTGAAGTCGACGGTGCCCTGACCCTGCGCGCCACCGACCTGGTTCACGGACAGCTTCTGGACGACGGCAGCCGAGTTGCTGAACGTGCCCGTGGTCGTCCAGGTGCCGTCTGCTCCGACGAGGACCTGCGGGGCGACCCGGTCGCCGTCGGCGTCCAGGGTGTTCACCAGGTCGCCGGGGGTACCGGTGCCGGTGAACGTGACGGTGCGCGACCCGACGGTCGAGCCGTCCTTCGGGCTGGTCAGCGAGAACTGGTCGGCCGGCGCCACCGCGGGGAGCGTGATGTCCACCGTCGTGTCGCCGGCGCCGCTGCCCCCACGGACGTCGGTCACGCGGACGGCCTGCTGCCGCGCAGCCGTCGACGGGAAGGTGACCGTGGCGGACCACGTCTGATCGGCCCCGACGACGACGACGCCGGTGAGGCGCTGGTCGTTCGTGCCGAGGAGGTTGACGGTGTCGCCCTGCTGACCGGTGCCGGTGAAGGTGACGGTGCGCGAGTCGACGGTCGAGCCGTCCTTCGGGCTGGTCACGGAGAACGTGGCCTGGGTGGCCTCGGCGGCCGCCGTGAAGCTGGCCTGGTCCTGGACCTGGAACCCGCTGTTCTCCTCGAGGACCGTGTAGGTCTTCGCGTCGGTGCCGGCGCTCGCGGGGATCTCGTAGGTGAGCTTCCACGTGCCGTCGCTGCCCACGGCGCTGCGCTGGACGGTGCCGTTCGCCGGGTCCACCTGCACGGTGAGGCCGGGGGTGCCGGTGCCGGTGACCGTCAGGGTGCGGCCCGACACCGTGTGCGAGCTCACCGCGAAGGCGGTCTGCTGCGCGGGGACCTCGACGGTCAGGCTGCCGTCGGCGTTCAGGCCGTTCTGCTGGTCGAGCTCGTACGTGTGCGCTGCCTTGTCCGGCAGCGTGTACGTGATCGTCCAGCTGCCGTCCGCGGCGATCTCGTGCCGTTCGGCCGGGAAGCCCTTCTGCAGGATGACGTTCTCGCCCGGGGTGCCCTTGCCCGTCAGGGTCAGCACACCGTTCGACACCGACTGACCCGTGAGCCGCAGGTCGGCCGGGTCGGCGTTCACGGGGGTGGCGACCAGCGTGAGGCCGCCGATCAGGATCGCGGCGCACGCGGGGACCGCGAGCGCCTTCTTGCTCCAGAGAGCCTTGTTCATCGTTGAACCCATCTCCGTGCGGCATGACGGCACGGATCAGATGACGTCCGTCGTGCGGGCACCACGAACGTCGCCGACCACGGATCTCGTGATCGCAGGACTGGGCAGGGAACCCAGGGAACGCGGCCGGGAAGTCGCGCTCCCGCACCGTACGTCCGCCCGAGGATCGTTCGACAGTGGAACGGATCAGATGTCCCCCGGCATCGGCGGATCCGCAGCCTGCGACCGCTCCAGGATTGAGTACCCACAGGTTTCGAGCGTCGACCGGTTCTCCACGGACGGGTGGCGTGCAGATGGACAGTCGATAGACTCGGGTGGACCATCGGCCCAGCCCGCCGGTGCGGTCCTCCGCCAACGTGAGGAGAACCTCCATGCCCGCAGCAGTCATCATCGGTGCCCAGTGGGGTGACGAGGGCAAGGGGAAGGCAACCGACCTCCTCGGGTCCCGCATCGACTACGTCGTCAAGTTCAACGGCGGCAACAACGCCGGCCACACCGTCGTCGTCGGCGGCGAGAAGTACGCGCTGCACCTGCTGCCGTCCGGCATCCTGACGCCCGGCGTGACCCCGATCATCGGCAACGGTGTCGTCGTCGACCTCGAGGTCCTGTTCCAGGAGCTCGACGCGCTCCGCGCCCGCGGGGTGGACGTCTCGAAGCTCCTGGTGTCCGCGAACGCGCACGTCATCACGCACTACCACCGCACCGTCGACAAGGTGACCGAGCGCTTCCTCGGCAAGCGCCAGATCGGCACGACCGGTCGCGGCATCGGCCCGACCTACGCCGACAAGATCAACCGCGTCGGCATCCGCATCCAGGACATCTTCGACGAGAACATCCTGCGGCAGAAGGTCGAGGCGGCCCTCGACCAGAAGAACCACCTGCTGGTCAAGGTCTTCAACCGTCGCGCGATCGACGCGGACGAGGTCGTGGAGTCGCTGCTGTCCTTCGCCGAGCGCCTGCGCCCGATGGTCGCCGACACCGCGCTCGAGATCCACCGCGCGCTCGAGCGGGGCGACACCGTGCTGTTCGAGGCCGGCCAGGCCACCATGCTCGACGTCGACCACGGCACCTACCCGTTCGTGACCTCGTCGTCGGCGACCGCCGGCGGCGCCGCGACCGGTTCGGGCATCGGCCCGGGCAAGCTCGAGCGCATCATCGGCATCGTCAAGGCGTACACGACCCGCGTCGGCGCCGGCCCGTTCCCGACCGAGCTGTTCGACGAGTCGGGGGAGTTCCTCCGCGCCAACGGCTTCGAGTTCGGCACCACGACCGGCCGTCCGCGTCGCTGCGGCTGGTACGACGCCCCGATCGCCCGGTACACGGCGCGCATCAACGGCGTGACCGACTTCGTGCTGACGAAGCTCGACGTGCTGACGGGCCTCGAGACCATCCCGGTCTGCGTGGCGTACGAGGTCGACGGTGAGCGCGTGGACGAGGTCCCCGTGAACCAGTCGGACTTCCACCACGCGAAGCCGATCTACGAGGAGTTCCCCGGCTGGACCGAGGACATCACCGGTGCCCGGTCGTTCGAGGACCTGCCGAAGACCGCGCAGGACTACGTGCTCGCGGTCGAGGCGATGTCCGGAGCGCGGATCTCGGCGATCGGCGTCGGCCCCGGCCGTGACGCGATCGTGGTCCGCCACGACCTGCTCGGGACCGGCGAGGCTGCCGCGTGACGATGCGGATCCTGTTCGTCTGCAGCGGCAACATCTGCCGCTCGCCCCTCGGCGCCCAGGTGCTCGAGGCCCGGCTCGGCCCGGACGCCCCGGCATTCACGGTCGAGTCGGCCGGCACCATCGCCGACGACGGCGCCCTGATGGACGAGACGGCTGCCGCGCAGTCGTCGCGTCTGGGTGGGGAGCCCTCCACGCACCGTTCGCGCTACCTGACGGAGCAGATCGCGGCGTCGGCCGACCTCGTGCTCACCGCCGAGCGCTCGCACCGCGCAGCCGTCGTGTCGCTCGCACCGCGGGCAGCGAAGCGGGCGTTCACCATCAAGCAGTTCGCCCGGGTGCTCGACGGGCTCGAGCCCGGCGACCTGGCCGGCATCGAGACCGCGCAGGACCTGGTCGACCGGGTCGCTCGACTGCGGGGGACCGTACCGCCGCCAGCCGACCCGGCGGACGACGACGTGGACGACCCCTACCGTCGGTCCGAGGACACCCACGTGCGGGTCGCCGACGAGATCGACGCGGCGCTCACGCCCATCGCGGACGCCCTGCGCGCGCTGCGCTGACGCCTCTCCGCTCCGGGAACGACGAAGCCCCCGCCTCGGTGGCGGGGGCTTCGTCGTGTCTGCTCACGCCTCCGGCAGGCGGTACGTCCCGACCGTGATCGTGTGCGCGCCCTGGCCGGCCAGCTGTCGCACGACCGAGTCGGTGCGCGCCCGGTTCGGCACGGCGTGCTTGCGTGCCAGGTCGGTGACGAGTCCGCGGAGCTCGTTGTCGTTCGTCACGACGGCGGTCGTCGCGGAACGACCCGTCGGCGTCGTGCTCGTGCTGCGGTCCTCGGGGTTGACGTACGCCGCGGCGTCGCCGGAGTAGAACACGCACGAGTCGACCCACTGCGGTCCGTTGCCGTCCTCGTCGGCCAGGAACCGCTGCAGCCGGCGGGCCTGCTGCCGGACCTGCCGGGTCGGGGCGTTCCCGCCGGACTGCACCCGGACCTGCCACCAGTGCTCGACGTCGTCCGCGTGGTCGAGGACACGACGGCTGCGCACCTGGATCGCGAACGAGCCGGTCAGGGACGACTCGTCGAGGAGGTTGCGGAACGCGTGGTGCACCGCGCTCGGCTTGCGGCCGTCGAACACGATGCCGTTCCACCGCTTGTTCTCGATGACCAGCACGTGGCCGGACTCGAACACGAGCACGTGGTCGAGCTGGGCGGCGTAGCTGCGGTCGCGGTCCCGCTCGCCCTGGGCCACCGGCACGAACACGACGTTGGTCAGCAGGGCGCCGTTGATCCCGGCGGCCTTGCAGACCTCGAGGATCGTGCGCTGCGAGGCCTCCTCCCAGCGCATGCCGGTGCGGGCGAGGGCGCGGCCGGCCTCGGCTTCGGCGAGGGCCTGCTGGCGGGAGGCCTCGGCACCGGCGAGCTGCCGCGCGTGCTCCGCGTCGGCGGCTGCGGTCTGCTCGCGGTGTTCCCGCTCGAGGGTGCCGGTGCGGTGGTCCAGCCGGACCTCGGCGTCGGACAGGGCGGCACGGTTGGAGGACTGGGTCCGCCGCAGGACGATCACCAGGACGACCACGACGATCGCGAGCCCCCCGGCGACCACCCACGGCACGAGGTCGCTGGTCATGGGTTCACCTCACCACGGCTCGACGCGAGTCGGTCGCCGCACCCCGGCGCGTCCCGAGGTCCGGTGGGCGATGTGTCCGACGGCCCACGGGTGGCAGCGGACGCCGGCACGATCCGCCGTGGTCGGTACGGTGCCGTGGTGCACCAGGAAGAGCGCGGCAGCGCGCAGCAGATCACCGTCGGAGTCGCGGTCGGAGCCGGGGCGGCCGTCGCCGGTCTGCTCCCGTGGATCATCACCGGGATGCGGCTCCCACTGCAGAACCTGTGGGCGACGCCGACCACCGACCCGTCGGACATGCCGATCGCCCTGCTGCCGTTCAGCCAGTACGCGGTGACGACCATCGCGGCACTGCTGCTCGTCGGGGGAGTCGTCGCCGGCATCGCCGTCCGGGTACTGCGTGCTCGCGGGTCCGTCCGGCGCAGCGGATCGCTCGCGGCGCTCGCCGGGCTGGTCGGGGTGCAGGTCGTGGCCGTCGTCGAGACCGCCGTCGTCACGGGCGCCGGCATGCGGATGGACGGGACGCCGGGTACCGGTGCGGACGTCAGCGCCGCGCAGTTGTACGTCGTCGCGCTCACCGTCGGGTCGCTCGTGTGCATCGGAGCGGCGGCGGTGCTCGCTGCGCTCGTCGCCCGAGCGGCTCCCGGCGGTGCGCTCGTCGCACTGGCCCTCGGCGCGGTGGCGCTCGGGTCGTGGGCGAACACGTTCGTCGTCCCGCCGGTGTCCTCGCCCGGTGACGCGGCGGGCGTCGTCCTCGCGGTGCTGCGGTGGCTGCCGGCCGTGGCGGTCGGTGCGGCGGTCGCGTGGACCGGGCTCCGTACGGTCGGTCAGGGCATCGCCGCGCTGATCGCGCTCGGGCTCTTGTGGACGGGGACCGCGGCGATCACGGCGGTGTCGTACGCACTGGGGTCCCGCGTGTACCTGCCGTACCCGCTCGAGATGGTGTCGGCCGGCGCCACGGTCTTCGTGATGGCGATGGGACCGGCGGGAGCGACCCTGGTGCCGCTGCTGGTCGCCGCCGTCATCGGAGTCGCCGGTGCGGTCGTCGTGCGCTTGCGGGACGGACGGCGCCGGTCGGAGCCCTGAGCAGGATCGGTGCGGCCAGGTCGAACGGCGCTGGGCGGCTTCCGGACCGCGTCAGCGCGGCCAGGTCGCGACGACCGCCACCGCGTTGAACAGCACGTGCGCCACGATCGCGCCGCCGATGCGGTTCGTCATCGCGACCAGGGTGCCCGTGAGCAGCCCGAGCACGAAGGTCGTCAGGAACACCTGCACCCCGCCGAGCGAGGTCGTCGCCGACCCGAGGAAGAGGTGCGACAGCGCGAACAGGAACGCCGTCACGAGCACGGCCAGCCAGCGCGTCCGGGGCGTGAGCTCGGCCGCGAGCAGACGCTGGAACAGCCCGCGGAAGAAGAGCTCCTCGAGCACGGGGCTGACCAGCACGATGCCGACCGCTGACACGAGCAGCAGCCCGATGTCCGGGGTCCCGAGCGACGGCGCGGGCTGCAGGCCGCTCGTCCCGGTGAAGGACAGCGCGAGCACGGCGTCGAACACCCGCGTCAGGATCACGATCCCGAGCGCGAACACGAGGTCGCCGAGCTCGATCCGGAAGCGGCCGAACAGGTCACGGCCCGAGCGGCGCAGGACCCAGACGATGCCGAGCACGAGCGGCACCCACACCGCGACGTTGCCGAGCAGCACCTGGAGCACCGGGCCGGGGACAGCACCGCGCAGCGTGAGGCTGCTCACGATCCGGGCGAGCACGACCGCCACGACGAGGGCGACCAGCAGGGCGACGAGGTCGCGTTGCCGGGCGGTCGAGGGCTCGGTGGCGGCCACTTCCGGCTCGGATGTCATGGGGCGAGCGTAGAGGACGACCGACGCAGATCGGCAAGAACAGCCGAGTGAGGCTCAATGGTGTGGCACTATTTGTATGCCGTCTGCTGGGACAAGCCCACGGAACCTGTGTCGGGACCACAGGAACGGCCAGGATCGGGGAAGGCGGGCCGCGTGGAACTGCGCGACTACATCACAGTGCTGCGGAAGAGTTGGGCACTGATCCTCGTGCTCGCCCTGGTGGGCGTCGCGGCGGCGGCAGGGTTCTCCCTGCTGAAGAAGCCGGTGTACTCCGCCGAGGCGCAGGTGTTCGTGTCGACGGAGACGTCGGGCAGCGCCAGCGACCTGGCCCAGGGCAACACCTTCACGCAGCAGCGCGTGCTGACGTACTCGAACCTGGTGTCGACGCCGATCGTGCTCCTGCCGGTCATCTCGTCGCTCGGGCTCGACATGAACGCGGACGAGCTGTCGAAGATGGTGTCGGCGACGGCGCCGACGAGCACGACCCTCATCTCGATCACGGTCAACGGCACCGATCCGGTGCAGGCGACGAACATCGCGAATGCGACCTCGCAGAGCCTGACCAACGTGGTCGAGGACATCGAGGCCACCGACGAGAACGGTTCGAGCAGCGTCAAGCTGACCCGGGTGAAGCAGGCGCAGGTGCCGAGCTCGCCCGTCAGCCCGAACGTCCCCGTCAACATCGCGCTCGGTCTGCTCGTCGGTCTGGCGCTCGGCGTCGGCATCGCCGTGCTGCGCGAGACGCTCGACAACCGCGTCCGCGTCGAGACCGACGTCGAGAAGATCAGCGACAAGCCCGTCGTCGGCGGCATCGCCTACGACAACAAGGCCTCCGAGCGACCGCTCATCGTGCAGGTCGACCCGCGCAGCCCGCGCGCCGAGTCCTTCCGCACGCTCCGCACGAACCTGCAGTTCCTCGACCTCGGCACCGGCTCGCGCACGTTCGTCATGACGTCGTCGATGCAGTCCGAGGGCAAGAGCACCACCGTCGCGAACCTCGCGATCGCGCTGGACAGCGCGGGCTTCAAGGTCATCCTCATCGATGCCGACCTCCGTCGCCCCCGCGTCGGCGAGTACATGGAGGTGGACGGCTCCGCCGGTCTGACCGACGTGCTCATCGGTCGCGCGAGCCTGGAGGACGTCGCGCAGCCCTGGGGCCGCGGCAACATGGTCGTGCTGCCCGCCGGCCAGATCCCGCCGAACCCGTCGGAGCTCCTCGGCTCGAAGGCCATGCAGGACCTGATCAAGACGCTCGAGCAGCAGTTCGACTACGTGCTCTTCGACGCGCCGCCGCTGCTGCCCGTCACCGACGCCGCGATCCTGTCGAAGAAGGCGTCCGGCGCCATCCTCGCGGTGGCGTCCGGCAAGACCCACAAGGGTCAGCTCGCCGCCGCGGTCGCGTCGCTCGAGAACGTCGGCGCACCGATCGCCGGCTTCGTCATCACGATGATGCCGGTCAAGGGTCCGGGCGCGTACGGCTACGGCCGCTACGGGTACGGCTACGGGTACGGCCTCGACGAAGAGGAACCGCCCCAGAAGTCCACCAAGTCGTCGGGGAAGACCCGCGGCAAGCTCGGCGTGGTCCGCCGCGCGGACCGCTGACGGCGGTCGGGGGATGAGCCAGCGCCGGGGGATCCGTAGCCTCGGGAGCGAGCTGCCGCGGGCGACGCTGATCGGGATTGCACTCATGGTCGTCGCGCTCGTCGTCGTCGACGTCGTCCTGGTGGCGCTGGCGCTGGCGCGCACCGCGCCGGAGGCGCGTGGCGACGCCGGACCGGTGCCGACGTTCGGTTCGAGCGCGTCAGCGCCGGCGACGCCGGGACCGTCCGCCACCGCGTCCGCAGGACCGACGGCCGACGGGGTGTCGACCCGCCACATGCTGTCCGCGGTCGACGGCCTGGAGGCATGGCGAGCCTCCAGTACGACCTGTGACGTCTCCGAGACGGTGCTGGAGCACACCACCGACGGTGGGCAGGAGTGGTCACCCGTCGCCCTGGGCGACGACGTGCGGACCATCGGGTCGCTGCGCGCGACCGCCGACGGCCTGTCCGTGCTGGTCGGCGTCGGCGACGAGTGCGCGACCGAGGTCCGCACCAGCACCGACGACGGGGCCACCTGGGTGCTCGGTACCGCCGGTGCCGCAGGCGCGGGGGTGACCGACCAGGGGCTGGTGCTCGGGGACGCGGTCGTGCCCTCGCCGTGCGAGGACCCGCTCGACGCCTTCCGCGGTGACAGTACGACGCTGGTCGCGTGCGCCGACGAGCTGCAGTGGCGCACCGGTACCGGCGCCTGGGTGGCGGTACCGATCGACGGTGTGCGTGCGCTCGCGGTGAACGGGACCGAGTACACGCTCGCCCGCATCGGGACCGACTCGTGCGACGGCGTGCAGATCGAGACCATGCCGGCGTCAGGCGTGACTCGCGCGACGACTACCACGCCGATCGGGTGCAACCCAGTCGCGACCGAGGGCGCCATCGCGCTGGACCGCTCCGGGCAGGACGTCTGGATGTGGGCGGGGGACAGCGTCGCGGTGTCGAACGACGGAGGGGCGACGTGGTGAGCGTCGTCGAGCGATCAGCGGTGCGGCCGGGAGCCTGGGAAGCCACCTACTCACGTCGGCTCGTCATAACCGACGTGTTGGCACTGGTCTGGGTCGTCTTCGGCGTGCAGATCGCTTGGTTCGGTTTCGACAGCAGGCAGGTCGCGGGAAGTCCGGCGGACCTGGCCCTCGGCTACACCACGGTGTCGGTGGTCCTGATCGGTGCCTGGCTCACGGTGCTCGCGGTCTACGACACCCGGGACCCGCGGTACGTCGGGAGCGGCGCCGGCGAGTACCGGCGCATCGTCGATTCCGCCATTCGCCTCTTCGCGCTCGTCGCCATCATCGCCTACGTGTTCAAGCTCGACATCGCGCGCGGCTACGTGTTCATCGCCTTCCCGCTCGGTGTGCTCGTGCTGCTGCTCACTCGTTGGATGTGGCGACAGTGGCTCAACGCGCAGCGTCGCGGCGGCAGGTTCTCAGCGCACGTGGTGCTGGTGGGGTCGACCGCCTCGGTCGAGCACATCGCCCGCGAGCTGATCCGCCACCCCGGGGAGGGCTACCGCGTCGTCGGCGCTTGCGTGCCGAACGGCGAGATCGGCTCGCCCCTCGGCGCGACCGGTGTGCCCGTGCTCGGTCGCATCCCGGATGCCGTGGTCGCGCTGCGCAGCATCGGGGCCGACACGGTCGCCGTCACGAGTTCCGACGATCTCGGCGCCCAGGCCGTCCGGGAGCTCAGCTGGGAACTCGAGGGTGGTCGCGAACACCTCATCGTCGCCCCCAGCCTGACCGAGGTGAACGGCCCCCGCATCCACACGCGGCCCGTGGCCGGTCTGCCGCTGATCCACGTCGAGATGCCGCGGTACGACGGGTCAGCGCTCTTCACCAAGCGAGCGTTCGACATCGTCGGCTCGGCCGGGCTGATCATCGCGCTCTCGCCGCTGCTCATCGTCCTGGCGCTCGTCGTGAAGCTCACCAGCGCCGGATCGGTGCTGTACCGCCAGGAGCGGATCGGGCTCAACGGCCAGCCGTTCGACATGCTCAAGTTCCGGTCGATGCGTGTGAACGCCGACGCCGAGTTGGAGGCGCTGCTCGCCGCGCAGGGCAAGGGCGACACTCCACTCTTCAAGCTCGACAACGATCCGCGCATCACACCGATCGGGCACTTCCTGCGCAAGCACTCGCTCGACGAGTTCCCGCAGCTCTTCAACGTGTTGTTCGGGTCGATGAGCCTGGTCGGCCCTCGCCCCCAGCGGGAGGGTGAGGTCGCGCTGTACGACGCGGCTGCCGCGCGCCGGCTCCTGCTCAAGCCCGGCATGAGCGGGCTCTGGCAGGTGGGCGGCCGGTCGTCGCTTGCATGGGAAGACGCGATTCGGTTGGACTTGTACTACGTCGAAAACTGGTCGGTGACGAGCGACCTGCAAATCCTTTGGCGGACCGTTCGTGCTGTGGTCGCTCCCGGGAACGAGGCACACTGATGCACGGAGAAGATCGAGTCGGTGCATCAGAGGCCCTGACCTGGAATGTCGTCACGGTCTCCTACAACAGTTCGCGTGATCTGCACGAGCACTGGCAGGGCCTCGTCCTCCCGGACGGCGTCCGTTGGACCGTCGTGGACAACGCGTCGGCCGACGATTCAGCGGAGGTCGCTCGAGCTCTCGGGGCGCAGGTGATCGTGCTGCCACGCAACGTCGGTTTTGGGGCTGCGAACAACATAGGCGCGTCGAGTGTGGCTTCTGAGAATGTCCTCTTCGTCAATCCGGACATCAAGATCGATCCGGTCTCGCTGGTGGTCCTCGAAGATGTCCTACAGTCCGACCCGAGTGTTGTCGTCGCGCCACAGCTCATCAATCCGGATGGGACCACGCAGCCCTCGGGACGGAGTTTCCCCACCTTGCCGTCGAAGATCCTCAATCGCTTGCCGAAAGCAGCGGGGCGTCATTACCAGATTACGGCGGAGCGCGGCGAACAGCTGTACGTGTCATGGGCGATCGGCGCTGCCCTGGCGATGCGGTCAACGACCTTTGCGGAGATCCGTTGGGATGAGCACTTCTTCGTCTACTACGAGGACTCCGACCTCGGGTTGCGCGCCTGGAAAGGCGGGCACCGAGTCGTGCTGGATGGAAGCGTGCGATGGGTGCACTCGTGGGCGCGTGACACCACTGGGTTCAACGCGCGGGCGTGGCGCCTCGAACTCGCGAGTATGGCGAAGTTCTACTTCCGGTATCCACATCTGTTGTTCCCCGTGAGCATCGCCTCATGGCTGCACCCGGAGCGACGATGGATCGGTATCCCGACGAGTCGTTCGGGGAGGACCGCGTGAATCGGCAGGACCGCCCTGTGCTGACGATCGTGTCTGTGCTCTACGGAGGCCACGAAGTACTCGAGAAGACCCTCGCCACATGGCGTGCCTCCATCGACTCCTCAATTGAGGTCGTCTTCGTGGACCACAGCCCGACGTCCATGGCAGAGGTCCTCGACCTCTCATGGGCACGCCACGAATGGAACCCGGATAACCCGGGTTTCGCCGCCGGCGTCAACCGCGCCGTCGAACTCGCAAACTCGGGGCATATCTTCTTGCTCAACCCGGATGTCTTCCTGACTCCTACCGCTCTCGCGCGGATTGCAAGTGCAAAGGTGACCGGCCCCGCAGCGATTGCTCTCCGCACGGGTGGCGTCGAGCACAGCGGGATCGAGTACTCGCGGTGGGGCTTCTGCCGAGATCGAGTCGATGTCGGTCGGCATCTCGTCGGCGCGAGCGGCGGAGCGGCGCTGTTCCCACGCCACCTCGTCCATGAGCAAATCCCGTTCCCCGAACACCTCTTCGCGTGGGGCGAGGATGCTGAGTGGTCGCTCTGGCTGATCTCGAACGGCATCGAGACGACCGAGATCGGCGATGTGATCCTTGACCACGTCGGTGGTCACTCGGTGAGCAGCTCGGCTGGACAGCGACTCAAAGCTCGCCTCTTGGTCCGCAACCGGATCGCGACCTTCCGGCGAGCTCTGTCCCGCGGCACGAAGGTCCGAATAGGTGTCCCATTCTTCGCGGCTATTGCGGCGAACGGAGCGCGCAAGGTGGCGCAGGGCGTCGGGTGGTCCTACCTGCAAGGCATCGTGGAGGGGCTGAGAATGGAGGTGCCGCCTCGGCTGGGAGCGCCTATCGCGTGGCCGCTGTGGAAGACGCTCACCGAGCGGTCGCAACGTCGATGAAGAATTCCGTCTCGACGGCACCGGAGCGCTCGGTGACCCGGCGCGGTATGAATCGGCAGGTTGCCTTCCTCGTCGGTTCCCGTGGCCTCGCGGCCGTCGTGCAGTCCGTTTCGTTCATGCTGTTGAGTCGGGCCGTGGACATCCACACCTTCGGTTCGATCGGAGTACTGACCGCACTCGCTGGCTTCGCACTGCTCGTGACCGATCTTGGCATCACTGCCACGCTCTCTCGGGCCCGTGCGCGAGGCGACGTGGCGATGGTTGCTGGGGCGCTGCGCCTCAATGACGTGGTCTCGCTCGCCACTGCTGTCCTGTTCGCTCTTCTCGCCGCCCTGGTAGCTACTCCGCATCTCGCCCTCGGGATACTTGCGCTGTCGCTGACGCTCGAACGAAATGTCGAGACTCATCTCAGCGTGTTCTTCGCCGATGGCTCGAAGTACATTCCCGCCGTGTCCATCCTTGGTCGTCGTCTGCTCATGCTCGGGACGTTCATCCTGCTGCTGGCCCTTGGCATCGAAGGAGCGATCGCCTTCGCCCTGGCCCAGTTCGTCGGAGTGATCTTCAGCCAACTCCTACAACGGGCCGGTCTCAGATCGGCGGCCAGACCACATTCGATGCTCCGAATGCGCGAAGTGTTCAAGGGCTCTTGGCGATTCTGGGCCAGTTCGGTACTCAATCAAGTCCGCGTGCTCGATTCGGCAGTCGTGGGTCTGTTTGCATCTCTTGCCGGCGCGGGGCTGTACTCGGCCGCACAGAAACTGGTGAACCCGATGCTGCTCCTCCCTGCTTCGCTTTCGCAGGTCATCCTGCCGGCGGTCGCTCGAGACGGAAGTGATGCCGTGAAGATCACGCGTAACGTCTGCCTGCTGTTCCTCGGTAGCTACCTCATCATCATCCCGGTAAGTTTCTTCGCTGGGGACCTGCTCGGTCTCCTCTTCGGGCCGGCCTACACGGCGGGCGGTTCTATCCTGGTCTGGGCGATTGTCGGTTTCCCCTTCCTCGCCCTCGCGGGTCCATTGGCGGCGATCCTGCAGGGCCGCCACGATGAAGGTTTCGTTGCGCTGAACGGAGCGGTGTTCGCCGTCCTGGCGCTGGTCGGTATGGTCATCGGCGCGGCGCTGGCTGGACCCGTAGGGGTTGCGGCGGCTCTGACGATCTCCTCGGCGCTCAGGACGCCGATCCTCGTGATCAGGATTCTCCGTCGTCACAGAACCCGGGCTGCGGCATGACGGGCTTGAAAGCCGAGAGCCAACCGGCACTCGCGGTCGTCGTCGTGCGGTACAAGAAACCACTACTCGAGATCCCTTTCATCCGCATCCTTCGTGCTGGGAAGGCAGATTCCGTCGTAGAGGCGGTCGTGGTCGACAACTCGCCCACGCCGGTGACGAGCGATGAGCTGAACAAGCTGCCGGCCTCGGTCCACTACGAATGGCTCGGTGGCAACAGGGGGCTCTCAAAGGCGTACAACATTGCCCGAGCCCGCCTATGCGGCGAGTGGACCCATGTCTGCTTCCTTGACCAGGACACCGAGGGGCTCGAAGCGCTCCTCGCCGAGCTTGCTCAAGGGATCCTTGCTGACATCACGCTTCCCACGGTGCGCGCGGGGGGAACCCTGATTTCCCCTTGCCGGAGAACTGGCCCGTGGTATCACCCGCTCGCTTCGACTGAGAACCTGCCTAGTCACATCAGCTGGATCAACAGCGGGATGACCTTGGCCCGCTCGACTGCCGAACAATTTCCGTTCGATGAGAAGCTCTTCCTCGACTACGTCGACCATCGCTTCGCAGCCGACGTTCTCGATGCCGGTACCAGCGTTGACATCCGGCGGCACGTAGTCCTTCTGCAGGACTATTCTCGAACGACTGACGATGCAGACCAAGCTCTCGAGCGTTTTAAGTTATTTCAGAAAGACGTTTCGGTCTTCTACGGGCGTCGCCTGTCTACGCGCCTCTACGCTTCCGTTTTGACGCTGCGACGTGCGCTCGGCGCCGCGTTGAGTTACCGGAGAATCTCGTTCATCTCACAGTGGTTACTCGGACGGAGGCAGTTCAATGGCGCGGAACGATAAGGGTCCCGTCTGGAAGTTGGTTCGACGACTGCGCAACCGCGTCCGGCTGGAGCTGCACCGGTTCCACTGGCAGAGCGCGAATCGACACAATGAGACATCAGCAGTGAACGACTTCACGAGGTCCAAAGTTCACGTCGGGGAATATTCGTACGGTCCGCTTCGCGTGATCGACGGAGATGGTCCGAGTCAGCTTCATATCGGGTCCTACTGCTCGATAGCAGACGGAGTCACCTTTCTGCTGAACGCGGACCACGCCGTTGACCGCCTCACGACGTTTCCGCTCAGAGCGTTCGTCCTCGGAGGGAACGAACGCGTCAAAACTCGAGGAGACATCATCGTCGAAGACGACGTCTGGATTGGGTATGGAGCGATCGTTCTTTCCGGAGTCCGACTCGGACGGGGGAGCATCGTTGCCGCCGGCGCGATAGTCACGCGGGACGTTCCGCAGTACACCTTGGCGGCGGGTGTGCCTGCGCGGGCCGTGAAGAACCGTCTTCCAGCGGACCTCATTGCTCGCGCTAGTCAATTTGACTTGTCCTTGCTCAGTAGGGAATTTGTGGAGCATCAGATCGACACGCTTGAGGCGCCCGTTGAAGATGCCACCTTCGACAAGCTATCGAGCGAGCGGAAGCAGCCGTGAGAATTCTGACTAGCTACCATTTCTGGTATGCCGCCACTTGGCTGTTGTGTCTATTTGTGTACAGTTGGGGTTGGTCGGAGCTGAATCAACCGCTCCGCCCGGAGCTCACGGCGTTCTTCCTAATCACTGCCTGCGTCTCAGTTCTCATTCTCGTTGTGCAAGGTGGCCGGAGCCTTGCTGTTTCGGATGAACTCAAAGACGAGAGTGGGCCGAGGGTCCGGGATGGCCGGCGCTTGACCGCCCTCTTGGTTTTGGGGTTCGCTGCGGATTTCACCTATCAGGGCGGCATTCCGTTCCTTCGTGGTGATTACTCCGGCTTTGACATCACGGCTGAGCTTCAATCTACCGTAGGTATCCCGGTCCTCCATGTTGTTTTGATTGCCGGGACAATTTTCTTCGCGATCGAACGCGCAGATCGATTCCTCGTGCGTAGGTCGCGCTCCTACGCCATACAATTCGGCGTACTCCTCTTCCTGCTTCTTCTAAACAACAGCCGAGGGTATATGACCTTCGTGTTGATCGGTGCCCTACTGCTATACGTGGCTCGACGATTCTCAGACGGCGGGCGCGTCCGGTTCGGAGTGCTCGTGGTCTTCGCCATTGCAGCAGTGGTCGTCCTTTTCGGCGTCGGCGTCTTCGGTAACATCCGGTCGGGGTCGCCCTGGTGGGATTCGAGTCACATATCTCACCTGGGTCGCTATCAGGATCGCTATCCGGATTGGCTGAGTGCCCAATTCCAATGGGCATACACATACTTCACGAGCCCACTCGGTAATCTGAATCTGAACCTTTCCGTTCCAACTTCAGGATCCTGGGAGCAGCTCGGTCTCATGTTCGTACCCGACACCGTCGGGAAGTACTTGCTGCTCGGCAAGCTGAATGTCGTTTACCAGGTCTCCTACCTTAATGCCACAACCGGATATGTGGTCCCTTACTTTGTGGGTGGAGGGGTGGTCGCACTTTACCTCGCGTATGCTTTGCAGGTTGCGTTCATTGAGTTGGGTGGTGTGATTGCTAGAAAGATCGGGACGGCGGTAGTTCTGTATCGAGTGTGCGCCTGCGTCATGGTGATCGTATTTGTCTTCTTTAATTCCTGGGCCGACGTCGCCACTTGCTTCCTCCTGCCATTGGCGTTGCTCGTCGGGCTCGTGAGACGCGCTAAGTCGCGGAGGCGAAGGGGAAGGTTTGTAGATAGCGCGCTAGCCGCATCAGCGGCCACGGGACGCACGGCATGACTGCACAAAACGCCGCGACGTTCCGGCTCACGGTTATCATCCCGGCTCATAACGCCGAGTTGACCATTGTGAAGACGCTACAGTCCATACTCGCTCAGAATGTTGACGGCGTCGAAGTGCTCGTGATCGACGACGGGAGCAGGGTCCCCGTCGAAGGCGTCCTGCGCCCCCTGCTGTTGAACAGCAATTTGCGCGTCGTTCGCCAGGATGGTGCTGGCGCTTCTGTAGCTCGTAATAGGGGCGTAGCTGAGGCTGGGGCTGGCCGTTTGATGTTCGTGGATGCGGATGACGATCTAGTCGCCGGTTCCTTGGCGCCATTCCTGGATGCAGCCGAGAAGTCCGAGGCGGACGTTGTAGTGTCGGATTTCCTACTGCAGATGGATGGGCAGTCGCAATTCGTTCGTGGAGTGAACAGTGACCGAATTGACTTTCGAGCGGCGGATCGAACGACTATGCAGTGGCTCACACTCGCTCGAGTCGGTTTTGGCGGCAAGTCGAACGTTGGGCTTCTCGGAGCGCCCTGGGCAAAAATCTACGACAGAGCGTTCTTGCTACGTTTGTTTGGTGGCGCCTCGGTCTTCACGCCCGGGGTGCTGCGGGGTCAGGACGTGCTTTTCAACACAGAAGTATTCGGACTCGCGAGCCATGTTCACTACTGGCCCAAGCCGTCCTATGTCTACTACGTGTCCGGCTCTTCGGCCTCGCACCGTGCAACTGGGGACTTCGTTGACCGAGTCCGGCACCTAACGTCAAAAGTCATCGATGTCTTGGAACGTCACGGGTGGGAGACGCTACGCCCGGCTGTGGCGAAGATGACTGTGACGTTATTGGAGGAGGCCCTGAAGCGCGAGAGTACGTCGCTGAAGATCGCCGATGTAAAGGCGCTTCTTCGCCAGCAACTCTTCAGGGATGCAATTCGTTGTGCCCGTCTGCGTGACTTCGGAACTGCAGGGAAGCTGAAACTATTGGCGTTCCGATGTGGAGCGATGACTACCCTGGCGCTCACTTCAATATTGTCGCGCGTGCGCCGTCGCTAGGTCTCGTCCTCTCGAGTCGCCGCTTGAGCTTGGCAGCCGGGGCTTCTACTAGCCACCAGCTTGCTGACGCCGCGCCGATTGTAAGGGGAATGGCTAGCCAGGCGAGCGGGGCGTCGAGCGGTTGCGGCCCGAGCCACACCACAATTGGCCAGTTCCAGAGATAGACGGCGTAGGAGATTGTTCCCAGCCACAGGAGAGGTCGCAACTCCCGCCGCGGCAGACGCGTCCACGCGGATACCTGCATGATCAGGACTATCGAGGCGACGGCAATCAAAGGTCCGATCACAAGATAGAGCAGAGGGGAGCCTTTGTTCTCGGGCATCAAAGCAATCACCAAGAGGGTCACCAAAGCGAGGAGGGACGCAATCGCGGTCCTACGCGAGTTCAGAGGTAACCATCGCGTGATTCGGTCACGCTCGAAGTGAGCTGCCGCCCCTGCAACCATGGCCAAGCACCATGACGTCGGTAAGGGATAGATACCAGCCACGCCCGGGTATGTCAGCGCAATAGTCGTGATGAGGGCGGCTGACACTATGCCAGCGCTGACGGCCAGGGCGAGGCGACTTCGCCGGAATCGGACGCCCAAGGCCAGGATCACGGGCCATACCACGTAAAACTGTTCCTCGGTGGCGAGAGTCCATAGGTGCTCCACTGTCGCGCTTCCGTGAGCAAACGGAATGTTCGCGGTGTAGGTCAGTCCGACGAGGATAGCTCTGGTCAATCCCGAGCGATCATCGAGCGGATCCAAACTCAATGTGATGACGGCGATTGCAGTCAGCAGGAACAGCAGCGCCGGAATTAGGCGAAATGCTCGGTTACGGTAAAAACGTCCGTAGCGAACGTGACCATAGTGTTCTAGGTCGCGGACGAGCAGGCCTGTTATGAGGTAGCCGCTCAGTGTGAAGAAGACTACAACGCCGACAACGCCAGCAGTTCCGGCGAACTCGGGCCAGGAATGGCGTACAAGGACCAGGGCAACGGCGAGCCCCCGCAGGGCGTCTAGGCCTTCGATTCGCGTTGGCCGTTCGCCTGATCGCATGTTGAAGACCCTAGTTCACGGTTCGGCGATCGAACGGGGTTGCGCGCGGACCTGAGAGCGTCGGTCGCGCGCACGATGATTGATGGAGCGCGGGGAGTGGAACGTAGACTGTCGCTCATGTCCGACCAGCCCGAGTCGCGACGCACTGCAGTGAGCCGGGGGTCCAGGGCCCGCGTCGTGCTGTGGACCGTCCTGGCCGTCGTCCTCCTGCTGATCCTCGCCGTCGTCTGGGTGGGGGTGCGCGGTGTGCTCGCCAAGGGGCACCTCGAACGGGCGGTCTCTGACGTCAGCACGCTGCGGTCGCAGTTGACGGACGCGGACACGAGCGCGGCGCAGCAGACCGCGGAGCACCTGGAGGACGAGGCGTCCGCGGCCCGGTCGCTCACCGGGGACCCAATGTGGGGCGCCGCCCAGTACGTCCCGTTCTTCGGGACGAACCTCCGAGCTGTGCGCGAGGTCGCCGTGGTCGTCGACGATGTGGCCGACGGTGCGGTGAGTCCCGTCGCCGGCGTCGTCGGTGGACTCGGCGTCGACTCGTTCGCACCGAAGGGCGGCAAGATCGACCTCGATCCACTCGTCACGGCACAGCCGGCGGTCGCGCAGGCGGCCGAGACGCTGACCAAGGCCGACCGCGATGCGCAGGCAATCGACACGAGCAGCACGCTCTCGCCGGTGACGTCTGCGGTCAACCAACTGCGGAACGCCGTGCAGTCCGCTTCGACGCAGGTCGACACGGCCAACCGTGTCGTGCAGCTCGCACCGGCGATGCTCGCTCGGGACGGCGAGCGCAACTACGTGCTGCTGTTCCAGAACAACGCCGAGCTCCGCGCCGGGGGTGGCATCCCGGGCGCCGTCGCCCTGCTCAAGGTGCAGGACGGGTCGATCAAGCTCGAGAACCAGGCTGCGGGTTCGTCCTTCGGACCCTACGAGCAGCCGGTGCTTCCGCTCGAGCCGGACACGGCCAGCCTGTACGGGGACATCACCGGCAGGTACATGCAGGACGTCAACCTCACGCCGCGCTTCGACGTCTCAGCACAGCTCGCCCGCGAGATGTGGAAGCAGAAGTTCGGGCAGGAGGTCGACGGGGTCCTCGCGATGGACCCGGTGACGCTGAGCTACATGCTCCGGGCGACCGGGCCGGTCCAGCTGGCAACGGGTGACACGCTCACTGCGGACAACGCCGTTCAGCTGTTGCTGAGCGACGTCTACACGAAGTACTCGGACCCGGCGGTGCAGGACGCGTTCTTCGCCTCGGCCGCGAGCGCGGTCTTCGACAAGGTGTCGAGCGGGGGCTTCGACGCGAAGCAGTTCATCGCGGCGCTGACGAAGGGAACCGACGAGGGTCGACTCCGTCTGTGGAGCGCGTCGGAGGATGAGCAGCAGCGTCTCGACGGCACAGCGCTGGCCGGCGAACTCCCCACTGCATCCCGAGAGACCCGGCAGTTCGGCGTCTACCTGAACGACGGCACCGGGTCGAAGATGGACTACTACCTCGACAAGACCGTGTCGGTCGGATCGTCGGTCTGCCGGCAGGACGGTCGCCCGACCTCCGTGGTCGAGGTCACGCTGAAGAACACCGCTCCCGCGGACGCCGCGACCAGCCTGCCGCGCTACGTAACCGGCGGTGGCGACTACGGCACCGAGCCGGGCATGATCAAGACCCTTGTCGCGGTCTACGCGCCGGAGAACGCCATCTACCTCGGTTCGACGCAGGACGGCAAGCAGGTCGGCGTGCAGACGGCGACGGACGGTGGGCACCCGGTCACGCAGCTGCAGACATTGCTCGCGCCGGGGGAGAGCACGACGTTCCGGGTCGCGTACCTCGGCGACGCGAAGTTCGCAGACGCCGGCGTCGAGGCAATCTCGACGCCCGGCGTCAAGCAGGGCAAGGTCGAGCCCCTGCGGTTCGAGTGTAAGGACCCGATCCCCGCGGGTTGAGCGCGAACCATACGTCCGCGTCCCTTCCGCGGAGCGGAGGCGACGGCGTGTCGAGCCGCGCAGCGCGGTCAGGGTTGTCCCCAGAGTGGGGGGTCCAGCACTTTCCTGAGCACGTGGTTCAGTCGGTCCCAGGTGAGGCGGCGAGTTGCCTAGCGCTGTGGTCGGTAGCGCCCGCAAGGGTCTCTCAACGGGGGTTATCGCCGACGAAGAATGCCTCCTGGCGGGGTGTCGAGAGGTGCGGAGGTGTCCCTCACGCGCACCAGGACTGGCTCGATCTCGAAAAAGTTTCGGATCAGGTGGCAACAACCTGAGGATTCCCGCTAGATTGAGGGAACTTCGCCATAGCGACCGCTTGCTCCTTCACGGCTTGCGTTTGGGGGGAGTGCCACGGGCTCTGGGTGTCAGGGTCTGCAGGATCAGATTCTTAGGGGAAACACTTCATGAAGAAGCTCATCGCAGCTGCCGTCCTCGCGGGCGCAGCGTTCATCGCCATCCCGACCGCGGCGAACGCTGCCGGCTACGCGCCGGACTCGAGCGTCTCCGTCTCGGGCACCTACAGCGCGGGCGGCACCGCCAACGTCAGCTTCACCGACGGTGCGTTCCAGAACGGCGAGACCGTCAACGTGCAGGTGACCGGCGCCGGCGCCGTGACCCTCGGTGCGCTGCCGACCACGACGGTCTCGAAGGCCTACACGGCTTCGCCGACCGGCGCGCTCGTCGTCAAGGTCACCTTCCCGGCCGGTGCTTCGGGTACCTACAACCTGACCGCCACGGGCGCCACCTCGGGCGTCGTCGGCCTCGCCTCGTTCACCGTCGCCCCCGGCGACACCGCCGTCACGGTCGGCTCGAACGGCAACTCCGGCACCCCCGGCCAGCTCGCCTTCACCGGTGGCACCATCTCGACGCTCGGCCTCTGGGCTGCCGGCGGCGCCATCGTCCTCGGTGGTGGCCTCCTGGTCGTCCGCAAGTCGGTCCGTCGTCAGCACGACGCCGCCTGAGCACAGCTGAACTGAACGAAGCCCCCGGCACCTCGGTGCCGGGGGCTTCGTGCTGTCGTCGGTGGAGGAACGAGGACGGGTCAGGTCGGACGGATCAGGTGACGACCAGGGCGATCGCCACGACGGCGATCACGACGAGCGGCGCGACGATCCACAGCCACCAGGGGAAGGTCGACGGCCGGCGGTAGGGGCGATGGTGCTTCCGATCGGGGTTCGGGTCCATGCGCTGACCGTAGGCCGCGTTCGGGCCGAGCGGCTCGTCCGTCGTCAGATCGTCACACTGCGGCCCGCGACTGTCCGCCAGCCGCGCTCACGCGGGCCCGCCCCAGCACCACGATCCCCAGCAGGACCCCGAGCACCGCTCCGGAGGTGTTCGACAGCACGTCGTCCACCGACGCGAACCGCGCCGGCAGGAACAGTGCCTGCACCGTCTCGATCGCGCAGCTCGCCAAGAACCCTCCGAGCATGCCGACCCACCACGCGCGTGCCCCGAAGAGCAGCAGCACGAAGAACCCGAACGGCACGAAGAAGAGCACGTTCGCGGTGAACTCGACCGATCCGTAGTCGAGCCACTGCGGAGCGCCGAGACGGTGCCCCGCGGCGATCGCTCGCGTCAGCCACGGGTGGATCCCGCGGTCGACGGGGGAGCCCGCCGTCGCCACGAGCACCACCAGGAGCGCGTAGGCGGCCGCGAGCGTCCACGCCACCCGCCTCGTGCGTCCCGACGCGTGCGCGGCGCGGTGCCGTGCGTGCCAGGCTGCGTCGAGCAGCGCCCCGATCGCGACCCCGACGAGGCCCGCGAGCACGACGGACCGGAACCGCTCGCCCGGCGTGGAGGACTGTGCCGCCACGGCGACCGCGGCCGCCAGCACGACGACGGCGCTCACCAGGGCGCGTCCCGCCACCCCGGCCGGCCGGGAGGCCCGGGTCGCCCCCGCCAGCAGCACCGGTAGCAGGGCGGTCAGCAGGGTCACCGTGATCGCGGCCAAGAAGCCGTCACCGAGCGTCAGGGTGCCGTGCCCGAGCGCGCGCAGCGCGGCCACGAGGTGGAGCAACGCGGACCGGACCCGGTCCGCGAGGCCGGGCACCAGCAGGACCGCGCCCACGAGCACGACCGCAGCCACCATCCCGCTGCGCACGATCGTGGTCCTCGTCCTGGTGCTCATCGGGAACGACGCTAGTGGGCCGCGCCTCCCGTCCGGGATGGACGCGAGGGGACCTCGTGAACCCGCGGGAACCGGTTCATCCACGGAACGAGTACCCCGATCGCGCACCTGTACCCCGTTCCCGTGTCCCCCGGCCCCGGAAATCCGGGGCTGTACCCCGATCCGTATGCACGAAACCCGTGAATGGGCGGGCATCGCTGGCGTCGCCGGGGGACGTTCTCGTACGGTTGCACCATCACCTGATGTACCCCGGATCGCGAAGGAGAGCGACATGAGCACCACCGTCACCACCGACACCCGCGAGGTCACCCTCGACACCGACACGGTCGACGTCATCGCGATCCTCGAGGCCGAGGCAGAGCACTCCGGCCGCGCAGCACGTGCCAAGACCACGTGGACGCAGGAGGACGACGGCGAGTGGATCGCCAACTACGGCGGCTACTTCGGCGGCAGCGTCGACAAGCGCGACGGCCGCTACGTGGCCTCGGACACCTTCGGACTCGTCGTCGGCGACTTCGCCACGCTCGAAGAGGCCCAGACGAAGCTCTCGGACCAGCTCCACGTGATGCTGCCGGCCGTGATCCGTCCGGTCGCGTAGTGCCCGACGACCATCCGGCCCTCGCGGCCAGCACCACCAGCCAGACCCGTACCACCAGCACGGCCCGAACCACCAGCACCGTCCAGCACCACAGCAGCACGAGGAGCACCACCATGAGCACCAGCGTCGCCAACAGCCAGCAGGCCGAGGTGACCGTGGACACGGCGACCATCGAGGTCATCACCGGCATCGCTGCCGGCGTCGTGTCCCCCGATGCACCGGCCCGGGCGCACGTCGTCTGGTCCGAGGCCGACGCGGGGCTCTGGGCGGCGAACTACGGCGGCTACTACGGCGGCGTGATCGATCAGCAGGGCGCACACTTCTTCGTGTCCGACACCTTCGGGCAGTACGTCGGCGACTTCCGCTCGCTGCACGAGGCGCAAGACCGTCTCGCTGAGCGGCTCCACCAGCTGCTGCCGGACGTGCGCCGCACGCTCGACTGAGCAACGATCCGACCGGGAGGCCCGGGTCACCTCCGCCACACGGCGGACGTGACCCGGGCCTCCTGTCGTCGTGCGCCCGGCGCGACCGTCGTCGCGGGGCGGCCAGCATGCACCCCCAGTTCGAGGAGGGTCCCCCACACTGGGGACCGGTGTTGACCCCTGGTGCACTCAGTGTCCTGCCAGGATCGGGACGACGCCAGCGACCGTCCCTCTGCACGGACCGTCACGACAGCTCGGCGTCGGCATCGTCTCGACCCGAAAGTGACTCATGCTGCCTGTGCACCAGGGCACCCGTGTGCCCGGTGACGACCCTGCAGGTCGTCGCCCCCTGCCCTCCCGACGCCCCGGCCGACGTCTCGTCGCGATGCTCGGAGCCGCGCTGCTCGTCGGCGCCGGTGTGTCCGCCACCACCGCGGTCGTCGAGGCCGAGCCGGCGTCGGCTGCGGTCTCAGCGCTCGACAACGGTCGCCTCGTCTGCAACCAGAACACGCTCTACGCCGTGGACGGCACGGGCAAGGTCATCGCGGTCGACATCACCCCCACGACCGATGCCGGGAAGAACGTCCCCGTCACCGAGCTCGGGGCCGAGGGCAACAACGGCCTGGGCATCTCGCGCGAGGGCGTCTCGATGTTCGGCGCCGCCAACGGCGGCACCGCGACCATCAAGCAGTACGACCCGAAGACCGGGCAGGTCCTCGCGACCATCCCGACCGACGGGGTGCACACCGTGATCCGCGGCGCGGTCAACCCGGTCACCGGCATCTACTACTACGGCGACGCGACCCGGATCTGGGCGTACGACCCGACAGCCGGCAAGCTGCTCGGCCAGGTCGGCACCCTGACCGGCATGACGACGACGAACTCGACCGGCGGCACCGGCGTCAACGGTGACTTCGCGTTCAGCTCGCGCGGGCTCATGTTCGTCGTGGCCGCGCACAAGGTCTACCGCGTCGACACCACCGAGCTGCCGACGACGGCGATGCCGTCGGGCGGCCGCAACCTGTCGACGACCGAGATCGGGACGCTGCCGAACGGCACGAACAGCCCCGGAATCGCCTTCTCGTCCGACGGGTACCTCTACGTCTCCTCGTCCGCGACCGCGACCAACGGTGTCAAGACGACGACGGTGTTCCAGCTCGACCCGACGTCGGGTGCCGAGCAGCGTCGCTTCGCGATCACCGGCGACTTCGGCGCGACCGACCTCGCCACCTGCAACTACGCCGACACCCTGACCGGACAGGCCTCCGTCGACGACCGCTGGAAGGACACCGACCAGTTCGCGCTGTCCATCGCCGGTCAGGGCATCCAGGCCACCACGCCCGGTGCCTCGGGCACGACGAGCGGCACCGCGACCGGTGTCCAGCCGAAGACCGCCGGTGCCCTGCTGACCACGCCGGACAAGGACTACACGGTCACGCAGCAGCCCGCCGGCACGACCGAGCCCGCGGACTACGACACGACGTGGCAGGCCGTCGACCTGTCGACGAAGCGCACCGTCGCGAGCGGTACCGGCGGCACGGCGGCGTTCCGGTTCCCGCAGGCGACCACCGCCGACGGCACCGACGTCGTCGTCACGTTCACCAACACGCTCAAGCTCGCGCACGTCGCGACGAAGCCCGACGCCTACAGCACCCCGGTCGGGACGAAGCTGGAGGTCGCCGCTGCCGGTGTGCTCGGCAACGACTCCGGGACGGGCCTGACCCTGCAGTCCGCGGGCGCCCCGGCACACGGCACCGTGACGACCTCGGCGGACGGGAGCTTCACCTACACCCCGGCGAAGGGCTTCTCCGGCACCGACCAGTTCACGTACACCGCGGCGGACGGTTCCGGCCGCACGTCGACGAGCACGGTCACGGTCACCGTCTCGCCCAGCGGCGCCGACGACGCCTTCTCGGTGCGCGCCGGCGGGACCGCGACTGCGGACGCGACCACGGGCCTCCTGGCCAACGACGGCGGCAGCGACCTGACCATCACGAGCCACACCGACCCGACGCACGGCACCCTCGAGCTCGGGGAGGACGGGTCCTACCGGTACACCCCGGCCACCGGCTTCTCGGGCACCGACTCCTTCACCTACACGGCGACCGACGGCAACGGCACCACCACGACGGCGACCGTCACCGTGACGGTGCTGCCCGCGGCCGGCGCCGACGCGATCACCGTGACCGCCGGTGGACCGACCACCGTCGGTGCCCCGGGCCTGCTCGGCAACGACCAGGGCACCGACCTGACCGTCACCGGCTCGACCCAGCCCGCACACGGCACGGTCAGCGTCGGGACGGACGGCTCGTACACGTACGCCCCGGCCGACGGGTACTCCGGCGACGACACCTTCGACTACACGGTCACCGACGGCAACGGGAAGTCCGACACCGTCACCGTGACCGTCCTCGTGCGCCCCGCAGCGGTCGACGACACGATCACGCTGCCCGCAGGCGGCACCGCCACGGCGACGACCCGCGCCGACGGCGTCCTCGGCAACGACCGCGGCACCGGCCTGACGATCCGCTCGAACACCGAGCCGACGCACGGTTCGCTGACGCTGGCACCCGACGGCACCTACACCTACGTGCCCGCGACCGGGTTCTCCGGCACCGACACGTTCACCTACCAGGCCACCGACAGCGCCGGCACGGTCGTCAGCGGCTCCGTCACCGTGGTGGTCGTGCCCGTCGCGGCCGACGACCGCGCGGCGACGACGGCGAACGATCCCGTCGCGATCGACGTGGCGGCGAACGACACCGGTACCGACCTCACGCCGAGGATCGCCACGGCTCCGGCCCACGGCACCGCGGTCGTGAACGGGGACGGGGCCGTCGAGTACACCCCGGCCCGTGACTGGTCCGGCACCGACACCCTCTCCTACACGGTGTCCGACGGCCCCGGCCGGACGTCGCAGCCGGCGACCGTGACGATCGCGGTCTCGCCGACCGCCCGCCCGGACACCACCTCGACGACGGCCGGCACCCCGGTCACCGTCGCGGCGACGGCCATGACGAGCAACGACTCCGGTACTGGGCTCACCGTCACCGGCGTGGGCAAGGCCTCGGACGGCACGGTCGTGCTCGACGCGGACGGCAACGCCGTGTTCACCCCGGCCGACGGCTTCTCGGGAACCGGCTCGTTCTGGTACGACGTCCGTGACGCCTCGGGCCGCACCGACTCCACCTGGGTCGTCGTCGTGGTCGGACCGCAGGCCACCGCGGACTCCGCGACCGTCCCGGCGTCCACCACGCTGACCGTCCCCGTGGCGGAGGGCGTCCTGGCGAACGACCACGGCACCGGGCTGACCGCGACGATCGACGAGCAGCCGCTGCACGGCACGGTCGACCTCGCCGCCGACGGCTCCTACACGTACACGCCGACCGCGGACTGGTCGGGCTCGGACCGCTTCACCTACACGACGAAGGACGCGTCGGACACCGACGAGAAGAGCACCGGTCTCGTGACGATCACCGTCACGCCCCGCACCGAGGACGACCGGATCCGCACCGCGGCCGACCAGCCCGTCACGGTGACCTCGGGTGCCCTGACCGGCAACGACCACGGCTCCGGCCTCACCGTCACGTCGGTCGGGCAGCCCAGCGCCGGCACCGTCGTGCTGAACGCCGACGGCACCGTCACGTACACCCCGGCTCCGGGCACCTCGGGCACGGCGACCTTCCCGTACGGGGTCACCGGCGCGAACGACGAGCAGGCCGCGGGCACCGTCACGGTGACCATCACGCCCGTGGTCGCCGCGACCGACGCCGACGCCACCGCCGACGGCACCCTCGTGGTGCCCGCAGACGAGGGCGTGCTCGAGGGTGCGACCGGCACCGGCCTGACCGTCACGGACAACACGGACCCGGGCCACGGCACCGTCGAGGTCGGGAAGGACGGCTCCTACACGTACACGCCCGATCCGGGGTACTCCGGCAAGGACACCTTCGACGTGACGATCACCGACGGCTCCGGGAACACCACGACCGGCACCGTCACGATCACCGTCGCACCGAAGGCCGTCGACGACACCGCGACGACCACGACGGGGACCCCGGTCGACGTCGCCGTGACCGAGAACGACAAGGGCACCGGGCTCCGGGTGACCGGCGTCGGCACGGCTGCGAACGGCACCGTCCGGATCTCCGACACGATCGGCACCGACGGCACGGCCGCCCGCGACACCGGCGTGACCTACACGCCCGCCGACGGGTTCTCGGGCACCGACGCCGTCACCTACACGGTGACCGACGGCGCCGGCTCGACCGCGACCGCCACGGTGCGGGTCACCGTCGCACCCACCGCGACCGACGACGTGCTGCAGACCACCTCCGGCACCCCGCTCGCGCTCGGCGGGACCGTGCTGACCGGGAACGACCACGGCACCGGTCTCACGGTCACGGACCACACGGCTCCGCGCCACGGCACGGTGACCACCGCGGCGGACGGCTCGCTCGTCTACACGCCGACGACGGGCTGGTCCGGCACGGACACGTTCACGTACACGGTGACCGACGCCGCCGCGCAGACCGCGACCGCCACGGTCACGGTCCTGGTCGGCAACGTCGCGACGGCCGACCACGGCACCACCACCACGAACGGCACGCTGCGGGTGTCCGCGGCCTCGGGCGTCCTGACCGACGACTCCGGCGCGGGTCTCTGGGCGAAGATCGACCGGCGGCCGGAACACGGCACGGTCGAGCTCCGCAAGGACGGCTCGTACGTGTACACGCCGGCTGCGGGCTTCTCGGGCACCGACACCTTCACGTACACCGCGGTGGACGCCGAGGGCTCGACGTCGACCGGCCTCGTGACGATCACCGTCACCCCGGTCGCGACCGACGACCGCACCAGCACCGCCGCCGGCACCCCGGTGACGGCGGTCGACCCGGGCGTGCTCGGCAACGACCACGGCTCGGCCCTGCGGGTCGTGTCCGCGGGGACGGCACGGCACGGCACGGTCCGCATCGCCGGCGCGGGGACCTTCGTCTACACGCCGGACCAGGGCTTCTCGGGTGTGGACTCGGTCACGTACCGCGACCACGACCTGGAGGGCCAGGCCGCGGACGCCACCGTGTGGATCACCGTCGGGATCGACGCCGTCGACGACAGTGCGCGGACCGTCGCGGGCACCCCGGTCGCCCGTGACGCCCGGCACGGCCTGCTCGGCAACGACCGGGGGACCGGTCTGACCGCCGCCCTCGACCGGAAGCCCGCGCACGGCACCGTCTCGGTCCAGCGCGACGGCTCGTACCTGTACGAGGCCGCGGACGGCTTCACCGGCACGGACCGGTTCACCTACACGGTGACCGACGCCTCCGGGCAGACGACGACGGCCACCGCGGTCATGACGGTCGTCGCGGCCGCCACCGCCACGGACGACTCGGCTGTCGGTGCCGTCGGCCACCCGGTCAGCCTCCGTCCGACGGACAACGACCACGCCAGCGGCGGAGCGCACTTCGTGGCGACCACGCTGCACCTGGTCGACCCGGCCACCGGCGCACCGACCGACCGGGTCGAGGTGCAGGGCATGGGCACCTGGCAGGTCGACCGCGGGCAGGTCGTGTTCACCCCCGAGCACGGCTGGGCAGCCCGCACCTCGATCGACTACACGGTGCTCGACAGTGCCGCGCAGCTGGTCCGCGCGACCATCGAGGTGTCCTACCCCACCGGGATCGCAGCGGTCGCGCACGTCGCGAAGCTCGCCTTCACCGGCACCACGGGACTCGTCGGACTCGGCCTGGCCGCGGTCGCGATGGTCCTGGCCGGGGCGTTCCTGGTGGTCCGCCGCCGAGGTGACGGGACCGCCGTCGTGACGGGGACGCGCCGCCGCAGCGGGTCCTGACGACCGAACCCCACCACCGGACGGGAGGCCCGGATCACGTCAGCCGACAGGCGCACGTGATCCGGGCCTCCCGTCCGTCGTCCGTGGCCGCGACCCGACGTCGGGTCGCTGTGCCCTCGGGGGTCAGCGGACGGGCCCGTGGCGCGCAGCGCTCACCTGACGGGTGCGATGAGCTGGGGGCCGTCGTTCCGCACGCTGTTCACCGCGCGGGAGACCTCGTACTGCTCGAGCCCGGCCGCGACCGCGAGCGACTCGTGGTCGAGCAGCGCGAGCAGGTCGTCGGAGCCGAGGTCGCCGTCGAGCCAGTCGTCGTAGCCGTCCGGGGTGAGGAACGCCGGCATCCGGTCGTGGACCTCGCCGGGCGCGACGTGCGCGTCGCGGGTGATGATCGCGAGCGACAGCCGCCACTTGTCCGGGTCGTCCTCGGGCTTCGTCGGGTCCGGCCAGGCGCTCACGATGCCCGCCATCGCCAGTGCGCCGTCGGGCTCGTGCACGAAGTGGGGCTCCTTGCCGTCCTCGCGCACGACCCACTCGTAGTACCCGAGCGCGGGGACGATGCACCGGTTCGTCGCGAAGGCCCGCTTGAACATGCCGCTCGTCGCGACCGTCTCGATGCGGGCGTTGATCGGCTTCGGCCGCTGCTTCCGGAAGTCCTTCGCCCAGCTCGGCACGAAGCCCCAGCTGATCTGCGGGAGCTCGCGCTGCCCGTGGCGCTGCCGGACGGCGTACACGGGGTCGGTCGGCGCGACGTTCCAGCTCGGGGCGAGGCCGGCGTGCACCTCGCCGGTGTCCTCGTCGACGTGCTCGGTGCGCGCCGCGAGCTCACCCACGAGCTCGGGCAGCAGATCGGCCGTGGTGTCGGAGACGACGAACCTTCCACACATGCGCCCAGTGTGCCCGCCGGGGCCGACAGTGGTGCGGGCGCGCAGCCGTCACTCGCCGGGCAGGCGGACCTTCGACCCGTGCGGGTGCCGGCGCCGGAGCGGACGGTGCCCCGGCATGGGTGGTGTCGTCTCGAGCGCCGCGAGGCGGGCACGTTCGGCGAGTCCGAGCCGCGCCACCATGTCCGGGAGCGTGAAGAGGTACACGAAGGGCCACAGGACCACGAAGACCTCGACCTGTCCGGAGACGAGCGCCGTGATCCCGCCGGAGGCCGCCCCCACCAGGAGCGGCCCGAGCCGCGAGAGCCGTCGCACCAGTCCACGCTGCAACAGCGGCACGTCCATCAGGACGGCCTCGCGGTCCTCGGGCGCGATCGGCCGCGCTCGCCGGCCGATGTAGGGCTGCACCGACCACCGCACGGACAGCTGCCAGTCGGGTCGCACCTCTCGCCCGTTGATCCGGAGCTCGGGACCGACCTCGCGAGCCGTCGGGAAGCACGAGAACGCCACCGCGAGGACTCCGAGCGTCGCGAAGGTGATCGCGGCGACCGGGCGGAGGACACCGGGGCCCACCCAGGCCCACGTCCACTCCGTCGCGACGAACACGACGAGGGCGACCGCGGCGACGGCTCCCGCGGACCACAGGGCACGACGGGCCCGCGCCGGGTCGACGACCTCCCAGAGGCCCCCGCGCAACACCTGCCATCCGAGCCGGTACACGGAACCCTTCTACGCCGCGAGGCTGCGAGGACCGGCCGCTGCTAGCGTGCCCGGGTGGACGACGAACAGCGCTGCCCCTGCCTGAGCGGCAACCCCTACGGCGAGTGCTGCGGGCCCCTGCACGCCGGTGCCGCAGCTCCGACCGCCGAGCGGCTCATGCGCTCCCGGTTCACCGCGTTCGCGCTCGGGCTGCCGGAGTACCTGTTGCTCACCTGGCACCCGCGCACGCGGCCGGACGAGCTGACGCTCGACCCGTCGCAGCGCTGGACGCGCCTGGACATCGTGTCGACCCGGTCGGGAGGCCCGTTCGACTCCGCCGGGCAGGTCGCCTTCCGCGCGTGGTGGCGCACCGACGACGACCGCGGGACGCTCGAGGAGACGAGCGAGTTCGTGCGGGAGCAGGGGCGGTGGTTCTACGTCGACGGTGTGGTCGCCTGAACCGTGGTTCACCGTCGACGGCGTGGTCGCCTGAGCGGTGGTGCCCGGGCGCTGATCGTCAGGTGGTGATGGTCGCCGGCAGTCCGACCGCGAGCCGCATCGCCCGTCGGACCGCGGCCTCGTCCGGCAGCAGCTCGGTGTCGTCGCCGGACACGAAGAACCGGATCTGCCCGATCGCCTGCTCCGTCAGCATGTCGAGCCCGTTGAGCACCCGGCCCCCTGCAGCGGCCCAGCGTCCGGCCGCGGCGGTCGGCCAGGGCTCGTAGGCGACGTCGAACAGCACCGCGTCCGGCCCGGAGGGCAGCAGCTCGAGCGGGTCGGCCGCGCCGCCGGGCAGCGTCGACACGAGGAACCCGTGCCGCGTCCCCGGCAGCGAGTCGATCGGCAGCACCTCGAGCGTCACCCCGAGGCGCACCGCCAGGTCCACGAGGGAGCCGGCCTTCGCGGTGTCGCGGAGGAAGAGCCGCACGTCGACCGCGCCGAGCCGCACCGCAGCCGCGAGGGCGCTCGCCGCAGTGGCCCCACCGCCGACGATCGTTGCCTCGCCCGGCAGGTGCCCGAGTGCCTCCACCGGTCGGACGATGCCCTCGACGTCGGTGTTCGCGCCGGCCAGGACGACGCGGTCGCCCTCCTGCCGGAACGCCACGGTGTTGGCCACCCCGAGCTCGTCGACGAGCGGGGTGGTGCGGTCGAGCATCGGCAGCACGTCCCGCTTGAGCGGCATGGTCAGGCTGAGCCCGCGCCAATCGGGACCCAGCCCCGCGACGAACGCGTCGAGCCCACCGGAGGCGACCTCGTGCCTCCCGTACGTGAACGGCAGCCCGAGCACGTCGTAGGCCGCCGCGTGCAGCGTGGGGGAGAGCGAGTGCGCGATGGGGGAGCCCAGCACGGCCAGCCGGGTCCGGTCGGGGTCGGTGAACTCCACGTCCGGAGCCTAGCCGCTCCGCACCCTCGACTGGGGTGCTTAGGGTAGCCTTACCTGTGTGATCCGAACCTCCCCCTCAGCGCGCCGCGTCCGCCGCGTGCTCGCGGCCGCCGGCGCCGTCGTCGCCGCGTCCCTCGTCCTCGCCGGGTGCACCTCCGGCTCCTCGTCGCCCGCCGCGTCCGACGGCGCCTCGGGCTCGGGCGGCGCGTTCCCCGTCTCGATCCAGACCGCACTCGGCACGACCGAGATCCCCTCGCAGCCGAAGCGCGTCGTCGCCCTCGGCTGGGGTGACGCGGAGACGGCGCTCGAACTCGGCGTGCAGCCCGTCGGCGCCAGCGACTGGCTCGCCTTCGGTGGCGACGGCGTCGGGCCGTGGCTCAAGGACGCGTACACGAAGAAGCCGACGATCATCCAGACGCTCGAGCCCAGCTACGAGCAGATCCTCAAGCTCAAGCCGGACCTGATCCTCGACACGAAGAGCTCGGGCGACAAGGACCGCTACGCGAAGCTCTCCGCGATCGCGCCGACCGTCGCGGTGCCGAAGGGCGGCGCGAACTACCTCACCACCACCGAGCAGCAGGTCGACCTCGTGTCGCGTGCACTCGGCAAGGAGTCCGAGGGCAAGAAGCTGCTGACCGACCTCGACGACGCGTACGCCGCGGCGCGGAAGGCGCACCCCGAGTTCGACGGCAAGACCGCCGTCGTCGGTTCGTACACGGCGGACGGCTTCGGCGCGTACGCCTCGAAGGACAGCCGCTCCACCTTCATGCAGCAGCTCGGCTTCACCATCCCGAAGGCCGTCGACCAGCAGGCCGGCGACGCGTTCTCGGTGAGCCTGTCCGAGGAGAACCTCGACCTGCTCGACGCAGACCTGACCGTCGTCCTGCCGATCTACGTCGACGCGTCGAAGGCCGAGTCCGACCCGCTGTTCCAGAAGGTGCCGTCGGTCGAGGCCGGGCACTCCATCGTCGTCGACGACGCGGACGTGTCGAACGCGTTCTCGCTCGGCACCACCGCCGCCATCGAGTGGGCGCTGGACCGGCTGCCGGACGAGTTCGCGAAGAAGGTCGGCTGACCGACAGCCACAGGGGGAGTACGGGAGACGCCGGGTCGCGAGTCGCGACCCGGTGTCTCCCGTTGCGTGCGTCTCTCGTTGCGTGCGGGGGCGTAGCGACCGGCCGTCGGACGGGAGGCACGGTGCGGGCCGGCACCGCGCCTCCCGTCCGGTGCCTGGTGCCGTCCCGCGCGTTCCGCTACGCGGCGGTGAAGGTGGAGCCGATGAAGGCGAAGAGCAGGGCGATGAGCGGCAGCGAGCCCTGCACGAACGCCGAGTTCAGGTACCGGCGACCCGTGCCGGCCAGGACGACCGCGGCGCCGAGCATGCTCGCGCTCGAGAACACCACGAGGGTCCACCCCGTCGCACCGCTGCCGGTGACGACCAGCACGACGCCGAGGATCGCGCCGATCGCGAGGAACAGGTTGTAGAAGCCCTGGTTGAACGCGAGGGAGCGGGTGGCCTGCGCCTCGGACTCCGAGGCGATGCCGAACACGCGGCGCACGCGAGGACTCGTCCATGCGACGGACTCGAGGAAGAAGATGTACACGTGCACGAGGCCCGCGAGGACCGCACACACGCCCGAGATCACGAGCAGGACCGACATGGCCTCCATTCTCGCAGCCCCGGAGCAGTGCTCGTGTCCGCTCGTCACACCAGCCCGCTCGGCGGAGGCCCGCCGGTAGGCTGCGGCCATGAGTGCCGACGAGTCCACACCCGTCCACGACGATGCGGTCGCCGAGCTGGCGAGCATCCGGCAGAGCATCGACAACATCGACGCCGCCGTGATCCACATGCTCGCCGAGCGCTTCAAGTACACCCAGCGGGTCGGTTACCTGAAGGCCGAGGCGGGCATGCCGGCCGCCGACCCGGGGCGTGAGCAGGTGCAGGTCGCGAGGCTCCGACAGCTGGCCGCCGAGTCGCACCTCGACCCCGCCTTCGCGGAAAAGTTCCTGAACTTCATCGTCGCCGAGGTCATCCACCACCACGAGCGCATCGCCGGCGGCGAGCGGTGAGCGGGGCCGCCGGCGTGGTCCCGGCCGACGACTTCCCGCGGGATCTCGCCGACCTGCACCTGCTCGTCGGGTCGTACACGGCGACGGGCGGTGGGAACGCGACCGGCATCTCGGTCGTGCACGGGACCACCGCCTCCACCGTCGCCGTGATGGACGACCCCTCGTTCCTCGCGCTCTCCGGCGACCGGGTCTACGCCGTGTCCGAGACCGCGGACGGTCGCGTCTCGGCCTTCCGGTACGCCGGCGGTGCGCTCGAGCACCGCTGGGATGCCGACGCCGGTGGTGACGCACCCTGCCACGTGCGGGTCGACCCCTCCGGTGCGCTCGTCGTCACGAACTACGTCTCCGGCACCGTGACCGCTGTGTCGCTCGAGGCCGCTGAGTCGCACGCCGCCTCGGTGACCGCGAGCGACGGCGTCGTCGGGACCCACGGCAGCGCGGACCGGGTCGTCGTCCCCGAGTCGGCGCTCGTCACCGGCGTGCTGCCCGACGTCGAGGGGCCCGTCGAGGACCGGCAGGAGGGGCCGCACGCCCACCAGTCGATCGCGACGCCCGACGGCACCGTGCTCGTCGCGGACCTCGGCGGCGACGCACTCCACGAGTTCCGGGTGACGGCGGAGCCCGCGATCGAGCTCGTGCGCGTGCACCACCTCGGGCCCGGGGTCGGGCCGCGGCACATGGCGTGGCTCGGGGCCGGGGCGGACGCGGACCTCGTCGTCGCGGGTGAGCTCGACGGACGCGTGTACCGCCTGCGCCGCGACGAGGCCGGGACGCTCCGGCCGATCGCGTCGGCGCCGGCGTTCGAGGGCGCGGTGGGGGAGTCGCTCCTCAGCCACGTCGAGGTCGACCGGGCCGGGCGGGTCGTCGTCGCGGTCCGAGGCCGCGACCTGATCGCGGTGCTCGCCACCGCGGACGACGGGCTGACGGTCGTCGGGTCGGCATCGTGCGGTGGCGTCTGGCCGCGGCACTTCGCGCAGGTGCCCGGGTACCTGCTGGTGGCCAACCAGATGTCCGACGCGATCGCCGTGCTGCCCGTCGGGGCGGACGGGGTGCCGGGCGAGACCGTGGCGCAGATCGCCGTCGGGTCGCCCGCGTGCATCGTGCCGGTGCCGGCCCGGTCGTGACCGGGGTCGGGGCCGGCGCTGGTGCCGGGGCCGGGGCCGGGGATGGTGCTGGCGCTGGGGTGCCCGTGGCCGGGGCCGGTGCGTCGGGCGTGCTCGCCGACGGGTACCGCCTGGTGGTCGGGCCGCCGCCGCTGGACGACTACCTGCGCCTGCGGCGGGACTCCGGTCTGTCACCGAAGGACGCTGCGCAGGGTGCCGGGGCGATCGCGGGGAGCTGGTCGGCCGTGCACGTCGTCGACACGGACGGGGTCCCCGTCGCCATGGGCCGCACGATCGGCGACGGCGGGTGGTACTTCCACATCGCCGACATCGCCACCGATCCGGGCCACCAGCGCCGGGGGCTCGGGCGGGTCGTCGTCGAGTGGCTCGTGGCGGACATCCGCTCCCGCGCACCGGAAGGTGCCTACATCACCCTCGTCGGGGACCCGCCCGGTCAGCGGCTCTCCCGCTCCCTCGGGTTCGAGGACGTCGCGCCGAGCCTCGGGATGGCGCTGCCGATGCGCTGAGGGAGCCGGGCGTCAGCCGTGGACGACGTTGGCGAAGGGCCGGCCCGATGCCAGCGCGGACACCTGGCGTCGCACGAGCTCGAGGGTCCGCGGCACGCTGAGGTCCGTGTTCCCACCGACGTGGGGCGTCAGCACCGTGTTCGGCGTCGTCCAGAGCGGGTGCCCGGCCGGGAGCGGCTCGGGGTCGGTCACGTCGAGCGCTGCCGACAGTCGTCCGCGCTGGAGCTCCGCGACCAGGGCATCGGTGTCGACGACCCGTCCGCGGGCGACGTTCACCACGAGGGCGCCGTCGGGCAGCGCAGCGAGCAAGGCTTGGTCGACGAGGTGTTCGGTCTCGTCGGTGAGCGGGGTGATGAGCACGAGGGCGTCCGTCCGGGCCGCGAGCTCCGGGAGCTCCCCGAAGGCGTGCACGTGCCGACCGTCCTGCTCCCGTGCAGTGCGCGCCACGACGGTGACGTCGCACCGCATCGCCTCGAACCGCGTGGCGATCGCAGCGCCGATCGCCCCGTGACCGACCACCGTGACCCGACGATCGGCGAGCGAGCGGGTGGTGCGGACGTCCCACACCCCTGCGGCGCGGTCGGCCTGGAACGCGTGGATCTCGCGGAGCGAGGTCAGTGCCAGACCGACCGCGAGCTCGGCCGTCTCGTCGTCGTGGATGCCGCGGCCGTTCGCGACCTGCGCGTGTGCCGGGGCGTGCGGCAGCGCGTGCTCGTACCCGGCACTCGGCAGCTGCAGGAGTCGCAGGTTCGGCAGGTCGTGCACGAACTGCCACCGGTGACGACCCGCGAAGTAGAACGGCAGCAGCGTGAGCGCGACGTCCTCGGGGCGGTCGTACGGGCCTTCGACGTCCCACACGTCGAGCTCGACGCCGTCCGGCACGGGGCCGAACCGGTCGACGAGCTCGACGAAGGGCAGGGTGACGATCGGCATGCGGTCGCGGTGCTCCTGGTCGCCGTCAGCTGTCGGTGCGCGGCGAGAACGAACCGTGGTCGTCGAGCGGCCCGCGCCCGACGTAGCCCTCAGTGACGTCCTCGACGATCACGTCGCCGAAGCGCGCCGGCAGCGTCGCGCCGTGCGTGCCCCGCAGCTCGTCGATCGACGCCTCGAACGCGCCCTGCACCTCGAGCGTGCCGGAGGAGGCGTCCGTCACACCGATGCGCAGCACCGGGAAGCCGCGACCTTCGCACAGCCCGCGGAACCGCACGTCGTCCTCGCGGCGCACGGTCACGATGACGCGACCCGTCGACTCCGAGAACAGCGCGGTCGCCGTGTCGACGCCGTCGCGCTCCTCGAGCTCGTCGAGCACCACGCGTGCGCCGATCCCGAAGCGCAGGACCGACTCGGCGAGGGACTGGCCGAGGCCGCCGTCCGCCAGGTCGTGGGCGCTGGTGAGCAGCTGCTCGCCGGATGCCGCGTGCAGCAGCTCCGCCAGGGCCTTCTCGCGGTCGAGGTCCACCGCCGGCGGGCGACCACCGAGGTGCCCGTGGACGGTGCCGGCCCACGCCGAGCCGTCGAGCTCGAGGCTCGTCGTGCCGAGCAGGTACACGTTGTGGCCGTCGTCCTGCCAGCCCGAGGGCACGCGCAGGGCGACGTCGTCGATGATGCCGAGCACACCGACGACGGGCGTCGGGTGGATCGGGGTCGTGCCGGTCTGGTTGTAGAACGACACGTTGCCGCCGGTGACCGGGATCCCGAGCTCCATGCAGCCGTCAGCCAGGCCCTCGACGGCCTCGGAGAACTGCCACATGACCTCGGGGTTCTCCGGCGAGCCGAAGTTCAGGCAGTCGGTGACCGCGGCGGGGACGGCGCCGGTGACGGCGACGTTCCGGTACGCCTCGGCCAGCGCCAGGCGCGCGCCCTGCTTCGGGTCGAGCTGGCAGTAACGGCCGTTGGCGTCGGTCGCGACGGTGACGCCGAGCCCCGTCTCCTCGTCGACGCGGATCATGCCGCCGTCGTCGGGGAAGGACAGCGCGGTGTTGCCGAGCACGTAGGTGTCGTACTGGTTCGTCACCCAGTTCTTCGACGCGAGGTTCGGCGAGCCGAGCAGCTGCAGGAACTGCGCCTTGAGGGCCGGACCGTCGGTCGGACGCTCGAGCGAGGCGGCGGTGTCGGCCTGCAGCGCATCGATCCACGACGGGTAGGCGACCGGGCGGTCGTACACCGGACCGTCGACGGCGACCGTGCGCGGGTCGACGTTCACGATCTCCTGGCCCTGCCAGTCGATGACGAGACGGCCGGTGCCGGTGACCTCGCCCAGGACGCTCGTCTCGACCTCCCACTTGCCGACGACCGCGAGGAACGCGTCGAGCTTGTCCGGGCGGACGACCGCCATCATGCGCTCCTGGCTCTCGGACATGAGGATCTCCTCGGCCGTGAGCGTGGGGTCGCGCAGCAGGACGTCGTCGAGCGAGATGTGCATGCCACCGTCGCCGTTCGAGGCGAGCTCGCTCGTCGCGCAGGAGATGCCAGCGGCACCGAGGTCCTGGATGCCCTCGACCAGTTCCTCGCGGAACAGCTCGAGGCAGCACTCGATGAGGACCTTCTCGGCGAAGGGGTCGCCGACCTGCACCGCCGGGCGCTTGGTCGGGCCGCCCTCGGTGAAGGTGTCGGACGCCAGGATCGACGCGCCGCCGATGCCGTCGCCACCCGTGCGGGCACCGAAGAGCACGACCTTGTTGCCGGCACCGGAGGCGTTCGCCAGGTGCAGGTCCTCGTGCCGCAGGACACCGACCGCGAGCGCGTTGACGAGCGGGTTGCCCTGGTACACCGGGTCGAAGTAGGTCTCGCCGCCGATGTTCGGCAGGCCGAGGCAGTTTCCGTAGAACGAGATGCCGCCGACGACGCCGTGCACGACGCGCGCCGTGTCCTCGTGGTCGATCGCACCGAAGCGCAGCTGGTCCATCACGGCGACCGGGCGTGCGCCCATCGAGATGATGTCGCGGACGATGCCGCCGACGCCGGTCGCGGCGCCCTGGTAGGGCTCGACGTACGACGGGTGGTTGTGCGACTCGACCTTGAAGGTCACCGCCCAACCGTTGCCCACGTCGACGACACCGGCGTTCTCGCCCATGCCGACCATCAGGTTCTTCGTCATCTCCGGCGTGACCTTCTTGCCGAACTGACGGAGGTAGTTCTTCGACGACTTGTACGAGCAGTGCTCGGACCACATCACCGAGTACATGGCGAGCTCGCCCGAGGTGGGGCGGCGGCCGAGGATCTCGCGGATCTTCGCGTACTCGTCGGCCTTGAGCCCGAGTGCCTCGTACGGCTGCTCCTTGTCGGGGGTGGCGGCGGCGTCCTGGACGGTGTCGGGCTTCGGGCGAACGTGGGTCGTCACGGTGTTGTCGTTCCCTGTCACTGGAGTCGTGTTCGTCGGAGTCGTCGTCACTTGACGAGCGTCGACTCGATCACGGAGGTGAAGAAGGTGAGGCCGTCCGTGCCGGAGGCCATCGCCGCGGGGGTGTCCGGGCCGAACCCGGGCTCCGTCGCGTGTTCGGGGTGCGGCATGAGCCCGACGACGTTGCCGCGCTCGTTCGAGACGCCCGCGATGTCGTCGATCGACCCGTTCGGGTTCACCCCGACGTAGCGGAACACGACCTGGCCGTTGTCCTCGATGCGCTTGATCTCGTCGGCGTCGGCGACGAACCGGCCGTCGGCGTTCTTCAACGGGATCGTGATCTCCTGCCCGGCGCTGAACCCGGAGGTCCAGGCGGTGCCGGCGGTCTCGACGCGGAGCTTCTGGTCGCGGCGGATGAACTGCTGGTGCGCGTTGCGGGTGTGGGCGCCGGGCACGAGCCGGGCCTCGGCGAGCATCTGGAACCCGTTGCAGATGCCGAGCACGGGCATGCCCTTGCCTGCGGCGTCGATGACCTCGGCCATGATCGGGGCCTTCGCCGCGATGGCGCCGGCACGCAGGTAGTCGCCGTACGAGAACCCACCGGGGAGCACGATCGCGTCGACCCCCTGCAGGTCGTGGTCGCCGTGCCAGAGCGCGACGGGGTCGGCTCCTGCGAGGCGGACCGCGCGCTGGGCGTCGCGGTCGTCGAGCGAGCCCGGGAACGTGATGACGCCGATGCGCATCCGCGTCACGCGTCCTGCACGGTGACGGAGACGACGTCCTCGATCACGGCGTTCGAGAAGACGTCGGCCGCGATGTCGCGGACCTCGGCCAGCTTCGCGTCGTCGACCGGGCCGTCGACGGCGATCTCGAAGCGCTTGCCGATGCGGACGTCGGTCAGGTCGGCCTTGCCGAGACGGGCGAGGGCGTTGCCCACCGCCTTGCCCTGGGGGTCGAGGATCTCTGCCTTGGGCATGACCTCGACGACGATGGTTGGCACGTGTTCACTCCAGCGCTTGGGTGGGTTGGGTGGGACGGCATCAGTCTACGGGCCGCGCGCGCCGCGCCGGGCCGCTTGTGGAGAAGTCGTCCAAGGCGTATGTTCCAAGTCGAATAATCGCTCGCGAACACGGTCTGGAGGCACGGATGGCGTCGCTCACGCCCCTCGCGTTCGCCGCGCTCGGCCTGCTCGCCGAGGCGCCCATGCACCCGTACGAGATGTTCCAGACGATGCTCCACCGGCACGAGGACCAGAACGTCAAGGTCCGGCCGAGCACGCTGTACCACCAGATCGGACGCCTCGTGGACCTCGGGTACGCCGAGGCACTCGGGACCGCGCGCGAGGGCAACCGGCCCGAGCGCACCACCTACGCCATCACCGACCACGGCCGCGCGGAGCTCGACGCCGGACTCCGGCGCATGATCGCGGAGCCCGCCGACGAGTACCCCGAGTTCCAGCTCGCGGTGTCCCACGTCGACAACCTGACCGCCACCGACGCGGTGACCGCGATGCGCGCACGCGCTGCCGCACTCCGCGCGGAACGTGCCGGGTACGACGAAGCCGCCACGGGCCTCCAGGCCAAGCAGCTCGCCGAGCGCTACTGGCTCGACGTGTCGTACGTGCGTGGCATGCTCACCGCGCAGATCGAGTGGCTCACCGCCACCGCCGACCGGATCGCGAGCGGCGACATCCCCTGGGACGGCCCCGCCGTCCCCGACCCAGCACCACAGAAGGACCAGGACACCACTCGATGACCTCCACCACGTCCGCCGACCTGCAGCACGGGAAGAAGCCGTGGCCCGCGCTCTGGGCACTCGTCGTCGGCTTCTTCATGATCCTCGTCGACTCGACCATCGTGTCGGTCGCGACGCCCACGATCGCGCAGGCGCTCGACGCCGACATCAACGCGGTCATCTGGGTGACGAGCGCCTACCTGCTCGCGTACGCGGTGCCGCTGCTCATCACCGGGCGCCTCGGCGACCGGTTCGGCCCGAAGGTGCTGTACCAGGCGGGTCTCGTGGTGTTCACCCTCGCGAGCCTGTGGTGCGGCCTCGCCGGGTCGATCGAGGTGCTCATCCTCGCCCGCGTCGTGCAGGGCCTCGGCGCCGCGATGATGACCCCGCAGACGATGGCGGTCATCACGCGCATCTTCCCGCCGCAGAACCGCGGTGCGGCCATGGGCCTGTGGGGCGCCGTCGCCGGCGTCGCCTCGCTCGTCGGCCCGATCGTCGGCGGGCTGCTCGTCGACGGCCTCGGCTGGGAGTGGATCTTCTTCGTGAACGTCCCCGTCGGCGTCGTCGCCTTCGTGCTCGCGCAGCGCTTCGTCCCCCGCTTCGAGCGGCACGGACACCGCTTCGACTACCTGGGCATCGTGCTCAGCGCCGCCGGCATGTTCCTGCTCGTCTTCGGCATCCAGGAGGGCGAGACCTACGACTGGGGCACCATCACGGGCCCGATCTCGGTCTGGTCGCTGATCATCACCGGCATCGTCGTGCTCGCCGCCTTCGTGGTGTGGCAGGGCGTGCAGAAGGGTGAGCCGCTGCTGCCGCTCGGCCTGTTCAAGGACCGCAACTTCACGCTCGCCAACATCGCCATCACGGCCGTCGGCGTCGCGATCTCGTCGTTCGCGCTGCCGATCATGCTCTGGGCACAGGACGTCCTGCGCTTCTCGCCGACCCAGGCCGCCCTGCTGCTCGTGCCGCAGGCCGTCCTGTCCGCCGCGCTCGCACCGCTCGTCGGCAAGAACCTCAACAAGTGGAACCCGCGGTGGGTCGGCTCGTTCGGCCTCGCGTGCTTCTCCGGCGGGCTGTTCTGGTTCGGCGCCCTGCTGTGGTCGGGCGCCGGCTGGGGCTGGACGCTGCTGCCGAGCGCGCTCCTCGGGCTCGCGAACGCCTGCATGTGGGGTCCGCTCTCGGTCTCGGCGACGCGCAACCTGCCGCCGGCGCTCGCCGGTGCGGGGTCGGGCGTCTACAACACCACGCGGCAGATCGGTGCGGTGCTCGGTTCGGCCGGCATCGCGGCGCTGATCGAGGCGCGCATCACGGCGAACTTCCCGTCCGGGTCGGGCACGGGCTCGGGCGGTGCGGAGCAGCAGGTCGGCGCGCTGCCGGAGTTCCTGCAGCAGCCGTTCGCCACGGCGATGGGGCAGTCGCTCGTGCTGCCGGCCGTGGTGCTCGTGGCGGCCATCGTCGCGGCGCTGTTCCTGGCGAAGCCGAAGCAGACGACGGCGTGGAAGCAGACCGGCGCGGTCGAGACGCAGCCCGGCGCGGCGGAGCCCGAGGCCGCGGCGCGCTGACGCTGCGGGGCAGGTCGTCGCGCGCGCGGCCGGGGTCGGGTGGAGCGCGCCGTCGGAGAACGACGAAACCGCTGTCGTACGACAGCGGTTTCGTCGTTCTTGCCGTCATGAGCAGAAGAACGTCGTCCGGCGGGGACTGGTGCGACAGGATCGTCGTCGTACGACAGCGCATCTGTCGTACGACGGCGCCGCACGACCCCCCTCGGGCCCCGCTCACCCCCGCCGCTGCAGGTGCGCCCGGGTCAGCTCCGCCATCTCCTCGTCGGACAGGGCGTCCACGGAGCGGGCCTCGCGGCGGTCCGTCCGCTGCCACCGCACGAACAGCATCACGAGCACCGGGACGTCGGCGACCTCGGCGATGAACCAGAGCAGGTCACCCGCCAGGTGCTGGTCGCGCAGCGGGGACGGGAACCACGGCTGCCCCACGGCGTGCACGAGCGACCCGTCGAGCACGTGGTTCGACACGCGCAGCACGATGCCGGGGACCGCGTCGAGCAGCAGCTCCACGAAGGCGAGCAGGAACTCGACCGTCACGAACGTCGAACTCCGGAGGACCCCCGGCTCGGACAGCGGCCCGAGCACCGTGAAGCCGAGCACCGGCACGGACACGGTGACGAGCGCGGCCCACACGCTCGACTCACGCACGACCGCCGACAGCGGGGTGAGCAGCACCGCGAAGAGCACCAGCCCGACCACGGGGGCGACGATCGCGTTGCCGAGCACCCGGATCGGCCGTGAGTGCACCACGCGGTCGGCGACGGCGGACCAGTGCGCGGGTCCGCCCAGGCGCAGCAGGGACACGGGAGCGGCCAGGGCGGCGCAGGTCGGCACCGCGAAGAACAACAGGGCGAGCCGGAGCGTGAACGCCCACCGGAGCTCCTGGTCGTACTGCCCGACGATGCCGAACTGCAGCACGGCGAAGAGCAGCAGCGCGGCCAGGAACGACACGGTGCGCCAGGCGGACCACCGGGCCCCACGGCGTCGAGCGCCGACGAGCCACCAGCCGTAGGTCACCGCGGCGACCGCCAGCAGCACCGCGGCCAGGGGATCGACGTGCCAGGTGCTCCAGAACTCGGCGGGTTCGGGCGTGGGGTGCCTCCTGGTGTCGGGCCGGACGAGCCAGCTCCGTCATCCTCCGCCCGTCCGACCCCGCCGCAGCCGGGCCGATGCGCAGCGGCGGTGAGGATCGGCTCAGGTGCCCACTGGTCCCACGGCTGTCGAGGCTGTCCGGGCGGGCCGGGTCCGGCCGAGCAACCACACCCCGATCGGCACGGCGACCGCGCCGAGGACCGCGACGCCGAAGGACAGGTGCCACTGCATCACGACGAACGCCGGACCGATCGTGCACAGCGCTGCGACGGTCACCACGGGCCACCCCGCCCGGTCGGTCCCCGGCTGCAGTCGGGGGAGCGGGCGGTCCCACCGGCGCAGCGCCCTGGCCACACCGATCGCCGCGGCCAGCACGACGACGAGTGCGATCGGCCGCGTCGCCCACCACGGCACGGAACCCGGGTCGGGGAACGGGACGGCGAGCAACAGCGCGACGCCGTTGAGGGCGATGTACAGCGGCAGGTGCCAGAGGTAGATCGCCATGCCGTCACGACCGAGCACGAACACGGTCGCCTGCGCCGGCCGGGTCTGCATCAGTCGGGTGAGCGGTCGGTGCACGAGCTGCACGAGGCAGGCCTGCGACACCGCGAGCACCGCCAGCGGCAGCATCGGCGGGTTGAGGTCCTGCAGCATGTCCGGCGCCCAGAGTCCGACGCTCGTCAGCGGGACGAGGAGGGCGTACCCGGCCAGCGCAACGGCCGCGAGCAGCAGCCTCGAGCGGCGGGCGAACCAGCCGTCTGCCCAGAGGAACCCGAGCTGCTGCGCGAAGAGCCACACCGGGCCGAGGTTGAGGAGTCCGACCTCGGCGGTGCCGGTCGCGAAGCGGAGCGTGTCGACGGCCGTCGCGAGGACCAGCAGGACACCGAGCGTGCGGAACGGCGCCCGCGCGTGCAGGCGTGCCATCACCGGCACGCAGCACTGCGTGATGCCGTACGCGGCGAGGAACCAGAGCGGCGAGCCGATGCCGAACGCGACCTCGGCGAGCAGCTCCGCGGGGGTGCCGAGGGCCGTCGCGATCCCCAGGCCGAGTGCCAGCACCACGAACAGCGGCACCGCCGGGCGGTAGAGCCGCACGAGTCGCGTCGCCACGAAGTCCCGCGCGCCGCCGCCCCGAGCGAGCGTGCTGCGCCACCCGACCGCGCTCGCGAACCCGCCGACGGCGAAGAACAGCGGCATCACCTGGCCCGCCCACGTCGCGGGGACGTACCAGGCCGCCTCCTGCAGCGGGCTCGTGACACCGATGCCATCGGCCGACACGGCCACGCCGACCATCGTGACGTGCACGACGACGACGAGGACGACGCACGCCGTCCTGATGAGGTCGACGACCAGGTCCCGCTGCGCGATGATCCCCCGGACGTCCTGAGCGCTGCTGGCCGGCACGGAGTCGATCCGCGACGAAGGCCCCTGCTTCGTGGACATGCCGTGACGCTAGCGCCCGACCGGCTGGATCAGCATCGTCCCAGCGGATCGCGACCGGATCGTGACACATCGCATGCCAGCAGCGGCATACATCGTCCTGAGAGTCGCGCGCGGAGTCGCCGTGGGGGAGGGGGGGGGGGGGGGGGCACACCGCCGCTGCGGACGGGCACGGCCGGATGGCGCGCCGACACGCGCAGCACGCCGCCCCCTGGGCCCCGAGCCCACGACCGTGTACGGTGGAGCTTGTCTTGACCGATGCAAGAGAAAGAAGTTGATGGACGCCGACGCCGACCTGCTCCGGGCTGCCGGCCTGCGGGTGACGACGCCCCGGCTGGCCGTCCTGCGTGCCTCGGGAGCGATGCCGCACGCCACCGCGGACGACATCCTCACCGCGGTCTCGGCCGAGCTGCCGACGACGAGCCACCAGGCCGTCTACGGGGTGCTGGGCGCCCTGACCGGCGCAGGACTCGTCCGGCGCATCGAACCCGCCGGCAGTCCGGCGCGGTACGAGCGGCGCACCGGGGACAACCACCACCACATCGTCTGCACGATGTGCGGCGCGGTCGAGGACGTCGACTGCGCCGTCGGCCACGCCCCCTGCCTCACGCCGTCGGAAACGCACGGCTTCGCCGTCACGACGGCCGAGGTCACGTACTGGGGCATCTGCGAACGCTGCGCAGCGGCGGAACGCGACGACGCCCAGGTCGTCACGGCCTGACGCCGGCGGGACGTCCGGAGTCGGACGAGACCGCCCGGCGCGACACCGACGTGACGCGCCCCACGAGCAACCCGAACCATCCTGACCGAACCAACCGTTCCACCTGAGGAGGAACCGTGTCCGACCAGAACACGACCGGCCCCGCCGGCACCCCCACCACGACGACCAACTCCGGCGCCCCCGTCTCGAGCGACCAGCACTCCATGGGTGTCGGCGCCGACGGCCCCCTCGCCCTGCACGACCACTACCTGGTCGAGAAGCTCGCCCAGTTCAACCGCGAGCGCGTCCCGGAGCGCGTCGTCCACGCGAAGGGCGGCGGTGCGTTCGGTACCTTCACCGTCACGCACGACGTGTCGCGGTACACCCGTGCCGCGTTCCTGCAGCCGGGCAAGCAGACCGAGATGCTCGCCCGCTTCTCGTCCGTCGCCGGTGAGCAGGGCTCCCCGGACACCTGGCGCGACCCCCGCGGCTTCGCGCTGAAGTTCTACACCGAAGAGGGCAACTACGACCTCGTCGGCAACAACACCCCGGTGTTCTTCATCCGCGACGGCATCAAGTTCCCCGACTTCATCCGCTCGCAGAAGCGCCTGCCGGGCAGCCACCTCCGCAACCACGACATGCAGTGGGACTTCTGGACCCTCTCGCCGGAGTCGGCTCACCAGGTCACGTGGCTCATGGGTGACCGCGGCTTGCCGTCGTCGTGGCGCCACATGGACGGCTTCAGCTCGCACACCTACCAGTGGATCAACGCCGAGGGCGAGCGCTTCTGGGTGAAGTACCACTTCGAGACGCAGCAGGGCCACAAGACCCTGACGCAGGAGGACGCCGACCGCATCGCCGGTGAGGACGCCGACTTCCACATCCGCGACCTCTACGAGGCGATCGAGCGCCAGGACTTCCCGAAGTGGGTCCTCAAGGTGCAGGTCATGCCGTACGCGGACGCCGAGGGCTACCGCTTCAACCCGTTCGACCTGACGAAGGTGTGGCCGCACGCGGACTACCCGCTCATCGAGGTCGGCACGATGGAGCTGAACCGCAACCCGGAGAACTACTTCGCGCAGATCGAGCAGGCCGCGTTCGCGCCGTCGAACTTCGTCCCCGGCATCGCGGCGAGCCCCGACAAGATGCTCCTCGCGCGCATCTTCAGCTACGCGGACGCCCAGCGCTACCGCGTCGGCACGAACCACGCGCAGCTGCCGGTGAACGCCCCGAAGAACGAGGTCCACTCGTACTCGAAGGACGGCGCCATGCGCTTCGACTTCCAGAAGGCGGAGGTGCCGGTGTACGCGCCGAACACCCAGGGCGGCGCGCACGCCGACCCGGGCGCCACGGACGACGTCCCGGGCTGGGAGTCCGACGGCGCGCTGCAGCGCTCCGCTGCGACGCTGCACCCGGAGGACGACGACTTCGGCCAGGCCGGCACGCTCTACCGTGAGGTCCTCGACGACGCCGCGCGTGAGCGCCTGGTCGGCAACATCGCCGGCCACGTCTCGAAGGTGACGCGCGACGACCTGCGCGAGCGCGTGTTCGCCTACTGGACCAGCGTCGACGCCGACCTGGGGGCGCGCGTGCGCGCCGCGGTCGCGCCGAGCGCGCCCGGCTCGAACGAGGACCCGGAGAAGGTCGCGGTCGAGGCGTAGTCGCCACCACCTGACGGACGGGAGGCCCGGTACCAGCTGGTACCGGGCCTCCCGTCCGTCGTGTTGTCGCTCCTGGACCTGCTGGCCGTTGCGCATGACCTCGCCCGGCTGGTGGCGGGGCCCGGTCCTCGTTCCTAGACCTGCTGTCCGTTGAGCATGATCTCGCCCGTCGGCCAGTCCTCCAGCTGCGCCTCGACCGGCAGGACCATCCAGCCGCCCTGCTCGGTCTCGTTCACACCGACCCCGTCGGCCGTGAAGGCCGAGAACGTGCCGACGGCGCCGTCGACCTCGTGCCAGCCCATGTGCGCGTAGAAGGGGATGCGGTCTTCGCCGGCGCCGAGGAAGCCGTAGGGCACGCGGAGTCCCTCGAGGACGGCGCGGGTGCGGACGAGGAGTTCGCGGCCGACCCCGCTGCCCTGCAGCCTCGGCGAGACGGCGACGATGCCGGTGTCGCCGACCAGGACGTCCTGCCCACCGACCGTGACGAACATCCGACGGATCCCGACGTGCGCGAGCACCGTGCCGTCCTCGCCCCAGCCGACGACGCGGCGCTCGGGCTGCATGCCGGCGTAGTCGCGGCCGCCCACGTACCAGTGCGACCAGCTCGGGAACGCCTGCCCGAGCATCGCTGCGATCGCCTCGTGGTCGGGGAGCGACAGTGCGCTCTCCTCGACCACCTCCCACCGGATGTCTTCGCTCACGGGTCCATCCTGCCGGGTCCGCCTGCGCGTCGGTGCGGCCCGAGGCTCGGCCAGGCGGACATGTTCGCGTGTGCTCGACCACGAACGCGTCCGCGGAGCCGAGCCTCGGCGCAGACCGCCCGCGCGCGAGCCGCTCAGCCGCGACCGGGCGCGGTCACCTCGATGCGGTTCGCCCACGGGTCCTCGAACGCCACAATCCGACCGTCGTCCGCGGTCTGCACCCCGGTGTCGTGCATGCGTGACACGAGTGCGCCGAGGTCGTCCGCACCCGGCACCTCGATCCGCACGAGCCCGAGCCCGAGTGCCTGCTGCCGGCGCCCGGCCCCGCGGGAGTTCCACGTGTTCATCGCCATGTGGTGGTGGTACCCGCCCGCGCTGACGAACAGCGCCTGGTCGCCCATCGCCGCGGTCGTCGCGAAGCCGAGCCGGTCGACGTAGAACGCCTTCGCGGTGGCGACGTCGCCCACGGACAGGTGCACGTGCCCGACCCGGCCGGGGCGCGTGCTGGCCGTCTCGAGTGCCGAGGAGGTCAGGTGTTCCTGCACGAAGGCGTTCGGGTCGACCCAGATGGTCGCCATGTCGACCATCCCGCGCGTCCACGACCACTCGGTGCGGTCGCGGTCCCAGTACAGCTCGACGCCGTTGCCCTCGGGGTCCTGGAAGTAGAACGCGTTGCTGACCAGGTGGTCGGCGCTGCCCGTGAAGGTCTGCGGGTACTTCGTCGCGACGGAGTACAGCGCTGCCGCCAGGTCGGCCTGCGTGTCGAACAGGATCGCGGTGTGGAAGAGCCCGGCCTCGTGCGGAGCGGCGTGCCGCATCGCGGGGGCGTGCTCGAGGACGACGATCGGCGTCGACCCACGACCGAGCACGGCGGTCCCGCCCGCGTTCGTCAGCACCGTCAGGCCGACGCCGTCGCGGTAGTAGGCGACCATCGTGTCGAGGTCGGCCACGCGGAGCGTGACGGCGCCCATCCCGGTGTCGGCTGCGAGCAGGTCCTGCGTGTGCATGCCCCCAGTGTGCGCCGGAATGGTTGACGCGTCAACCAAACCGCGACCACGGGCTACTTCGCGCTGAACCCGCCGTCGGTCTTCAGGAGCTGGCCGTTCACCCACCCGCCGTCCGGCCCGAGCAGGAACCCGACGAGCGCCGCGGTGTCGGTCGGCATCGACGGGCGCCCGAGCGGGGTCTGCGCGACGGCGGCCCGGCGGATCTCGTCGGTCATCCACCCGGTGTCGTTCGGGCCCGGGTTGACCAGGTTCGCACTCACCCGGACGTCGCCGAGCTCGAGGGCAGCCCCGACGATCAACCGGTCGAGTGCGCCCTTGCTCGTGCCGTACGGCAGGTTGAACCCGACGTGGTCGCTCGTCAGCGCGACGATGCGACGGCGGTCCTCCGGTACGGCCGCACCCTCGCGGAGCCGCCGCGCGTAGGCCTGCACGACGAGGAACGGCGCGCGCACGTTCACCGCCAGGTGCCGGTCGAACGACTCCACCGTCGTGGTCGCGAAGTCTGAGTCGACCGACTCGCAGTGCGACATCACCACGGCGGTCACCGGCACGCCGGCCTCTGCCTCGGCGCGGCCGACGAGCGCGGCCGCCTGCTCGGGGTCGGCCAGGTCGACCGGGAGGCGCGTCACCCGTGCCCCCGCACGCTCGGCCTCCGCGACCACCGCGTCCACCCCGTCGGGGTCGGCCGCGCCGTGCACGCGCGCGTCGTACGGCCCCCACCACGAGAGGGCGAGGTCCCAACCGTCGGCGGCGAGCCGCGTCGCGATCGCGGCGCCGATCCCGGCGCGGCGGCCGACGCCCGTCACCAGGGCGAGCGGTCTGCTGGTGAGCGGTCCCTGGGTCATGGGTCGTGCCTCCCGTCCGGGCGACGCGTCGGTGCGTCGCCCGACCAGGATGGCATCGCACACGGGATCCCGTCGGCGCGGCGCGGCGCGGCAGGGCCAGGATGGGAGCATGCCGCCCTCCCGCCGACCCGATCTGGCGACCTTCCCGGTCGACCGTCTGCGCGACCGCATGTCGTCGTACATCTACGGCAACATCACCGTGCTCGCGGTCGCGATCGCGGTGGGGCCGGAGCAGATCGAGCACGGGGCAGCGGTGCTCACGGTGCTCGCGACGGCGGTGCTGACGTACCTGGCGCACGTGCTGTCCCACCTCGTGGCGCACACCATCGGCGACACCGGTGACGACGCCGAGCACCGGGAGACGATCGGGGCGATCCTGCGCGACGCGAACCCGATCGCGACCTCCGGCCTCATCCCCGCGGTGCTCTACGCCGTCGCGTGGGCGGACTGGCTGCCGGCGCACTGGGCGCAGACCGCGGCGATCGTCATCCTCGTCGTCCGCATCGGGATGGTCGGGGTGTTCCTGCAGCGGTTCAGCGGACGGCGTCCGACGTTCCTCGGGCTCTGGGGCGGCATCGTGCTCGCCGCGGTGGCCTTCGTGATCGGCCTGGTGAAGGTGGTGGTGACGCATTGAGCGAGCAGACCGACGAGTCCCGTGCCGGACGACCGGTACGGTCCGGGTGGCGCTTCGTCCGCGACCTGGCGGTCATCGTGGTCGTCGCGCTGCTGGCGTCCTTCCTGGTGAAGGCCTACCTGGTGCGGGCGTTCTCGATCCCGTCGGGCTCGATGGAGCGCACGCTGCTGATCGGCGACAACGTGCTGGTGAACGAGCTCGTGCCGGGCGTCGCGCCGCTCCGCCGGGGCGACGTCGTGGTCTTCCGCGACCCGGGCGACTGGCTGACCAGCGAGCAGGGCGACGACCTCATCAAGCGGGTGATCGGGCTGCCGGGCGACCGGGTGTCGTGCTGCGACGCCGAGGGACGGCTGTCCGTGAACGGGCACGCGGTCGACGAGCCGTACGTGGTCCGGCCGTCCGACGTGGACCGTGTCTCGGCGGAGGACTTCGACGTCACCGTGCCCGCGGGGCGGATCTGGGTGATGGGCGACAACCGGTACGAGTCGGCCGACTCGCGCATCCACGGGACGGTGCCGACGGCCGACGTCGTGGGCCGGGCGTTCGTCGTGACCTGGCCGGTCACGCGGTGGAGCGTGCTCGGCCGGTACGGCGAGGAGTGGGACGCGGTGCCCGACCCGCGGTGAGGGATCCCGCGCAGCGCGGTGGACGGGCCTGCAGCCGGGTCGGCCGGACGCGGTGGCCGGTCAGCAGCCGGTCGTGCTGAGCGTGACCCGCGTGACGTCATCGCCCGACACCGTCGTCCGGACGGAGCACAGGTCGCCGGCCCGCACCGTGACGTCGCCGAGCGGGACCCCGGCGAAGTCCGCGGTGCCTCCGGGGAACACCCGCTGGTGCTCGGACAGCTTGCCGGTCGCGGCGAAGACCTTCACCTCGTAGGGGCGATCCGCAGCGTTCGACGACACGGTCACCGAGATCTGCCCGGTCGAGTCGTGGGCGCCGCACCCCGTCAGCGAGAGCGCGGCGGCAGCGCCGAGGGCGAGCACGAGCGGAGCACGACGGATCACCGTGCCGAGGGTACGCGCGTCCGACGGAGGCGCGTGTCCGGCGGATCCGGTCGCGCGCTCCCGGGTCCACCGTTCTGGGGAGGGGCGCTCCCACGACGGACCAGTAGCGTGGAGGGCATGCACCAGGGGACCTCACCGACCTCCGCCGGATCATCGCCCGACGCCGTCCGCCGCGCGGCCCTCGTCGCCGCGCTCGACGTCGTCGACGGCGGGCCCGAGGAACGCTTCGAGCGCATCACGCGGATCGCCCGCGAGGCGTTCGGTGTCTCGGGCTCCTTCCTCAACCTCGCCGGCACCGAGGTCCTCACCATCAAGTCGCAGCAGAGCGACGCCGTGTTCGGGCCGACCATCCCGCTCCGGGACACGTTCTGCGGCCGCACGCTCGACCAGGCCGGTCCGATCGTCGTACCGGATGCCCGCGCCGACGACCGGTACGCCGACATGCCGATGGTCGTCGAGGACCCCAACGTGCGCTTCTACGCCGGTGTGCCGCTCCGCGTCGGCGACGACCACGTCAAGGTCGGCACGCTCTGCCTGGTCGACCCGCAGCCCCGGACGCTGGAGCCCGACGACCTGGCGCTGCTCGAGGAGCTCGGCGTGTGGGCGGAGCGCGAGCTCGCGGCCGGCGCGGACGAGGACCGCCTCCGGAACGTCCTCGCCGGGCTGCAGCCCACGCCGGTCACGGTGCCGGGGTACCGGATCGGCGGCATGTCGGTCCCGCACGGGGTGGTCTCCGGCGACCTGCACGAGTGGCACCTCGCCGGTGACGCCCTGCACCTGACGGTCGCGGACGTGATGGGCAAGGGCATGTCCGCCGGGCTGCTGGCGGCGACGATCCGCGGAGCGCTCCTCGCGCGGCCGGACGAGGAGCCCGGGCGGGCGATCGCCGCCCTGGACGAGCAGGTCGCGCCGGACCTCGGCCGTGCCGAGTCGTTCGCCACCATGTTCCACGGCCGGCTCGATCCGACCAGCGGACGGATGGACTTCGTCGACGCCGGGCACGGCCTCGTCCTGCAGATGCGTGCGGACGGCCGTGAACGGACGCTCCTGTCGAACGACCTGCCGATCGGCCTGCACCCGGCCGGGCTCACCCGGTCGTCGGGGTCGCTCGTGCTCGAGCAGGGTGACGTCCTCGTGCTCGTCAGCGACGGTGCGCTCGAACTCTGGGACTCGACGCTGCAGTCGCTGTCCCGGCTCGGGGCCCTGTGGCGCGAGGAGCCCGAGATCGACGCGTTCCTGGGTCGGGTCCGCGCCCGTGCGCTCGAGCACGACCCCGGTGACGACCTGACGGTCGTCGTGCTCGTCCGCGACTGAGTCACGGCGACCGGCGACCGGCGACCGGCGGTCGTCGGTCGTCACGTGGTCGGACGGGAGGCGCGCGGCGGCCCCGCCACGCGCCTCCCGGCCGGCACCCGGTCACGTCGCGCTCCGCTGCGGACGACACACCCTGCTGTGGCGGGGTGCGACGTCCGTGCGAGGGCGCGACGTCCGTGCCGGGGCGCGATCCGTGATCGGCGGACGCGTGGCGGGACGCACCCGGCCGGGCCGCGACGCCGGCCCGGCGGTCAGGCGCCGAGGCGCTCGATGAGCTCCGCGTAGCGGGCGGCCGTGCGGTCCACGATCTCCGCCGGCAGCACCGGCGGGGTGCCCTGGCGGTCCCAGTTCGCGCTGAGCCAGTCGCGCACGATCTGCTTGTCGAACGAGTCCGTGCGGCTGCCGGAGCGGGCGTCCCAGTAGCGGCTGGAGTCGCTGGTCAGGACCTCGTCCGCGATCCGGATCGTGCCGTCGGTGTCGCGGCCGAACTCGAACTTCGTGTCGGCGATCACGACGTCGTGCTCGAGGGCGATCGCCGCCGCCTCACCGTAGACGCGCAGCGACAGGTCGCGGAGGGCCTCGGCGTCCTCGCGCCCGACGAGCTCGACGGTCTGCTCGAAGGAGATGTTCTCGTCGTGCTCGCCCTGCGGCGCCTTGTAGGCCGGGGTGTAGATCGGCTCGGGCAGGCGGTCGCCCTCGGACAGCCCCGCGGGCAGGGGGACACCGCACACGCTCTGCGTCTCGCGGTACTCCGCCCAACCGCTGCCGACCAGGTACCCCCGGACGACGCACTCGACCGGGAACATGGCGAGCGGCAGCACGTGCATGGACCTGGCGGCCACGGACTCCGGCACCGGGGTCCCGCCGGCACCGGGGTCGACCAGGTGGTTCGGGACGTCCGCGATGCGGTCGAACCAGAAGCGCGACAGCCGTGTCAGGAGCTCGCCCTTGCCGGGGATCGGGGGTTCGAGTGCGAAGTCGTAGGCGCTGACCCGGTCCGAGGCGACGAGCAGCAGCTCCGACGCGCTCGCGACGTCGTCGACGCCCGCGGGCACGTAGAGCTCGCGGACCTTGCCCGACGAGACGTGCCGCCAGCCGGGCAGCTCGGACACGGCCGTCACCGTGCGACCTTCGCGGCGATGTCGGTGCGGTACTGCGCCCCCTGGAGCGCAATGTCGCCGAGTCCGGCGTAGGCGCGCTCCCGGGCCTGTGCGAAGTCGGTGCCCGTCGCGACGACGCTCAGCACCCGGCCGCCGGTGGCGACGAGGTCGTCGTCGAGCACGGCGGTCGCAGCGTGCGCCACGGACACGCCCTCGCGCGCCTCGGCAGCGTCGATGCCGGTGATGACCCGACCGGTGTGCGGGTTCTCCGGGTAGCCCTCGCTCGCGAGCACCACCGTGACCGCGACGTCGGTGCTGAACGCCGGCTGCGGAGCCGACGCGAGCTGTCCGGTCGCGGCCGCCGTCAGCAGGGCGCTGAGCGGCGTGGTCAGGCGGGGGAGCACGACCTGGGTCTCCGGGTCGCCGAAGCGGGCGTTGAACTCGATGACGCGGACGCCCTGTTCGGTCACGATGAGCCCGCAGTAGAGCAGGCCGATGAACGGCGTCCCCTCGTGCTCGAGTCGACGGACGGTGGGGAGCGCCACGAGCTCGGTGACCTCGGCGACGAACGCCTGCTCGGACTCCCACCGCTCGGCGAGCCACGGGAGCGGGGAGTAGGCGCCCATGCCGCCGGTGTTCGGACCGGTGTCCCCGTCGCCCAGGCGCTTGTGGTCCTGTGCGGGGCTGAGCGCCCGGACGTCGTGCCCGTCGCTCAGGAAGAACAGCGAGACCTCTTCGCCGTCGAGGAACTCCTCGACCACCACGCGGCCGTGCTGCAGCCAGTACGTGGCGTGGTCGACGGCCGCCTGCCGGTCCTCGGTCACCAGGACGCCCTTGCCCGCGGCGAGCCCGTCGGCCTTGACCACGTACGGTGCCCCGAGCTCGTCGATCGCGGCCACTGCCTCGTCCACCGTGCCGGCGTACACGGGGCGTCCGGTCGGGACCCCGGCCTCGGCCATGATGCGCTTCGCGAAGGCCTTCGAGCCCTCGAGCTGGGCGGCCGCACGGCTCGGGCCGAACACCGGGATGCCCCGGGTCCGGAGCGGGTCGGCGACCCCGGCGATCAACGGCGCCTCGGGCCCGACGACCACGAGCTCCACACCGTTCTCGATCGCGTACTCGGCGATCAGCTCGCCGTTCGTGGGGTCGAGCGACACGGTCTCGACGTCGGCGGCGATGCCGGCGTTGCCGGGGGCCACCGTGATGACGTGTCCGGCCCGCTCTGCGAGGAGGGCCGTGATGATCGCGTGCTCGCGGGCACCGGAACCGAGGACGAGGATTCGCACGCGGCAAGCCTACCGAGCGCGACACGCCGTCCGCGATGCGACGGCTAGCCTGTGGACATGCCGCCGAAGAGGATCGAGGACGCCGCAGGACGCTCCGCGCTCGCCGCCGTGCGCGCGGGTTCGACCGTCCGGTCGGACGTCGCGACCGCGGTCCGGTGGACCCTGCAGCGCCTGGCCGACGACGTCCCCGGCAACAGCGTCGAGGTCCGCGTCCCGCCCTTCGCCGCGGTGCAGGCGGTCCCCGGTCCACGGCACACGCGGGGGACCCCGCCGAACGTGGTGGAGACCGACGCCACGACCTGGCTGGCCCTGGCGCTGGGCGAGCTGCGGTGGGACGCGGCCCTGGCGGCGTCGCGGGTCAGCGCGTCCGGCTCCCGGGCCGACCTGACGGCGTTCCTGCCGGTCCGTACCGCGGTCTGACGCCGGTCGCGCCGCTGCGGTCGCGCGGCCGGGTGACCCGGCAGCCGGGGCGCTCGGCCGGGTCGTACAGCCTGGCTCACCGACTTAGGTAGGTCCTACCGATGTGACCGACAGGACCACCCGCGTAACGTCGAAGTCGCCGGGATTCGGACCCGACCCGAACGGGTCCGAACCCGGCGACAGGGTTCAAGGTACGCGACATGCTGCCTTCGTTGTCAACCGGTACGGCGAGTCGTGCTGCAAACCGCAACGATCGCGGTCCCATCGGGGACCTTTCCTGACCCTGCGTCAGCTTCCGAGGCGGTTCAGGACGCCGCAGGACGACCATCAGGACGCCGACGCGTGGTCAGCGGGCGCCGAGCATCTCCACCAGCTCCGACCGCGCGTGCACGTCCCACTTCGCGAAGATCCGCGACATGTGCGCGTCGATCGTCCGCACGCTCAGGCTCAGCGTCTCCGCGATCCGCCGGTTGCTCAGGCCCTGCGCCGCGAGTTCCGCGACCTCGTACTCCCGGTTCGTCAGCGGTGGGCGGACCCGACCGGCCGACACGGCCATCCCGTGCGCGGCGAGGACCCCCTGCGCCGCCACGACCCGCGTCCGGTCGCCGGCGAGCTCGGCGTCCGCGTACTCGACGACCGCGCGGGCGAGGGGACCGTCGACGCGCGCTGCGGCTTCGCGCATGCGGGCGAGCGACGCGGTGGTGTCCCGCCCGGACGTCATGTCGTGCGTGTAGTGCTGCGTCACCGCGTACATCACGTGCAGCCACGACCCGTCACGGGTGCTGCGCTCGATGATCTCGTCCGCGTGTCGGAGTCCGGCCGGGTTGCCGAGCACCGTCTCGGTCCAGGCGATCGACACCGCCACCTGCTCGCCGGTGATCCGCATCGCGCGGCCCGGTGTGGTGCGGGCGCGCTCGAGTGCCGCCGCTGCGCGCTCGGTGTCGCCGGCGTACGCGTACGCCATGGCCAGTCGTGCCCAGGGGTAGGCAGCGAACCCGCCGTGATCGGCCACGTCGTAGCGCTCGCACGCCGCCGAGAACGCGGCGATCGCGTCGTCCCACCGTCGCTGGCCGATCGCGTGGTTGCCCAGGCCGATGAGCTCGAGCGTGAAGTCGTACTTCAGGAACGGGCTCCCGCGTCGGACCGGGATCTCGGTGACCAGGTCGGCCATGTCCCCGCGCCAGACCTGCACCTGGTGCAGCACCGAGACGTTCTCGCCGACGCCCCACGGGGCAGCCTCGACGTGCTCGACGGCGGTGGCGATGGCCCGACGCGCGAAGGCGGCGGCCTCCTCGAGCCGGCCCTCGGTCGCGAGTGCCATGGTGACGCACGGCGCGAGGCACAGGAGCGACACGGGCACGGTCGGCTGCTGGAGGATGCGCGACCGCTCGATCTCCGCCCGGACCTCGGCGAACCGACCGCCCCAACCCAGGTGGGCCAGTCGGAGCAGCCGGACGTGCTCGGCCGTCTCCGGACCGACGAGGGGTGCGAGGGCCTCGGAGAGCGCCACGGCGGCGTCGACGTCGTCGTCGTGGAACTGCCGGATGTTCGCCAGGGTCTCGCACGCCTCGACCACGACGGCGTCGTCGATCTCGCCGGCGCGCTTCCGGGCGAGGTCCCACGCGGCCTCCGCGTCGGCGCGACCGGCCTCACGACCCGTGCTGTACGAGTGCGCGATGGACCGCAGGCAGAGGGCGGTGACCCGCTCGGTGGCCGTGAGCGCGGTGCGCAGTGCGGCCGAGGCCAGGGCGACGGCGCTCTCGTGCTCCTGCAGCCGGACCGCGACCTGGGTGGCGTCGATGAGCTGGCCGACCGACGGCAGCACACCGCACTCGAGCGACCAGAGCGCGGCGCGGAGCCGGGCGGCGGGCGGCGCTCCCTCCGGCCGGGCGGTCCGGAAGGCGTTGGCGCGCGCGAACAGTGCCGTGCGCCGCGCGACCGGCACGAGGCCACGGACGACCTCGCCCACGAGCGGGTGGGACGACCGGACGATGCTCGTGCCGTCCTCGGCGGAGTCGACGGCGACCAGGCCCAGCGCGACGACCCGGTCGACATCGCCGCCGGACACCATCCCGAGCAGTCGGACGAGCGGGATCGGGTCGGCGAGCGCGACGATGTCGACGACGTCACGGAGGTCCTCGGGCAGCGCGCCGAGCTCGGTGCGGTACATGTCCGCCAGGCTGTTCGACGCGGTGACCCGGCCGCGCCAGTACCAGCCCGTCGCGGTCTGGTCGAGCGCCCCGGACGTCAGTGCCGCGCGGACGACCTCGCGCAGGTACAGCGGGTTGCCGGCGGTCGCCCGGTGCACGCGCTCGGTCGAGGCGGTCTCGAGCTGCGCGCCGAGTGCCTGTGCGACGACCTCGCCGGTCTCGTGCAGGTCGAGCGGGGCGAGGTCGATGCGCTCGAGCAGGTCGTCCTGCCACAGTGCGCGGAGCGGCTCCGACAGTGCGGTGAAGTCGCGGCACGTCAGCACGAGCCGCGCACCCTGGTCGCGGACGAGCCAGGCGACGTACCGAGCCGAGATGGCGTCGAGGTGGTCGGCGTCGTCGACGCGCAGCACGACGTCGCGGTCGGCCAGGTCGTCGGTCTCGCGCAGTCGGCGTGCGGCCGAGGCGTCGTCGACCAGGTCCGCCAGGGCCGCCGGCAGCTCGCCGAAGCGGTCCGCCACGGCACCGAACGGCATCGAGCGACCGGCTTCGACCGCGGTGATCGGCACGACGACCGTGCGACCGGTGGGGTCACGGCGGGCGACGCGGTCGGTGACGCGGGCGGCGGTGGAGGTCTTGCCGAGCCCCGGTGCGCCGACGATCGCGACGCTCCAGCGGTGCTCGGCGACGACGGAGACCGCGCGGTCCTCCTCGCGACGCTGCACGATCGGCCACGGGACGCGTCCGGGCGTGCGGGGGCGGCGACGCCCACGGACGGACTGTTCGTGCACCCCGTCACCTCCCGTTCCTGGTCGTCCGCCTGCTCCCCCCGGCTCACGGATCCCGTTCCCGGGCTCCGACATCGTCCTCGACCGGGTGGTCGGTGTCCGACGGACTGCGTTCCGTGGATACCGACCGGTAGGGACATCATGCCCTGGATCGGTCGACGCGCAACAGGCCGACGGACGTCCCACAGTGGGGGACAATGGTCGGGTGAGCGACACCGACCGACCCGAAGACCGCCCGGCAGCGCCGGCCGCGACGCCGGCTCCGAGCGCCGTCAGCTCGGCGGACGAGGTCACCATCCGCCGCGCACCCAAGTTCGGCGTGTTCATCGTCGGCGGCGCGGTGCTCGGCTTCCTCGCGACCCTGCTGGTCGTGACGCTCACCATGGACATCGACCGCGGCGACCAGCAGGACGCCGACTTCGGCACGCTGGTCGGCTACTTCTCGCTCTGGGGCGTCACGATCGGCGCCTTCGTCGGGGCCGTCGTGGCGATCGTGCTCGACCGCGTGTTCGCCCGCCGCGCCGCCCGCCTGACGGCGGAGCGCGTCGAGGTCGAGCCGGCCGAGGAGACCGTCGACGGCGAGGTCGAGGAGCACGGCGACGCGGGCGGACCCGCGGGACGCACCGACCGCTGACGGTCTGCACCGCACGACGGACGGGAGGCTCCCCACCCGCTGGTGGGGAGCCTCCCGTCCGTTCCGTGGTCGCCGTGGCGACGCGACTCAGCTGAGCTGGTTCGCCTCCACCCACGACAGGTACTCCGGGCTCACCGTGCCGGTGACGTACTCACCGGTGAAGCAGCTCATCTCGAGGTCGGTGACGTCCGAGCCCTCGATGATCGCGTCACGCATGTCCGCGACCTCCTGGTAGATGAGGTGGTCGCTGCCGAGCACGCGGTTGATCTCCGGGATCTTCCGGTCGTGCGCGATCAGCTCGGCGCGGGTCGGCATGTTGATGCCGTACACGTGCGGGTACCGGACCGGGGGAGCGGCGCTCGTGAACGTGACCTCGTTCGCACCGGCTGCTCGTGCCATCTCCACGATCTCGCGGCTCGTGGTGCCGCGGACGATCGAGTCGTCGACGATCAGGATGTTCTTGCCCTTGAACTCGGACGACATCGCGTTGAGCTTCTGGCGCACCGAACGCTTGCGCTCCGCCTGCCCGGGCATGATGAACGTGCGGCCGACGTAGCGGTTCTTGAAGAAGCCCTCGCGGTAGTCGATGCCGAGCTTCTGCGCGACCTGCATGGCCGCGGGTCGGGACGAGTCCGGGATCGGCATGACCACGTCGATGTCCCCGGTCGGGGCGTACTGCGCGATCGTGTCGGCCAGGCGGTTGCCGAGACGGAGGCGGGCGTCGTACACCGAGATGCCGTTCATGACGGAGTCGGGACGCGCGAGGTAGACGTACTCGAACGAGCACGGCACCAGACGCGGGTCCTTCGCGCACTGGCGGGCGTGCATCTGGCCGTTCATCTCGATGAACACGGCCTCGCCCGGAGCGATGTCGCGGACGACCTCGTAGCCGCCGGACTCGAGCACGAGGGACTCGCTCGCGACGACCCACTCCGGCTGCCCGGCCTCGTCGAACTTGTGGCCGAGGATCAGCGGTCGGATGCCGTACGGGTCGCGGAACGCCAGCAGGCCGTGTCCGGCGATCGTGGCGATCGTGGCGTAGGAGCCCTCGACGCGCTCGTGCACGCGCTCGACCGCGTCGAACACCTGACCGGCGTCGAGCTCGCTGCCGCGGACCTGGCCCTGGAGCTCGTGCGCCAGGACGTTGACCAACAGCTCGGTGTCGCTCGTCGTGTTGAGGTGACGGCGGTCGATGTCGAACAGCTCGCGGGTGAGCTCGCGGGTGTTCGTCAGGTTGCCGTTGTGCACGAGCACGATGCCGTAGGGCGCGTTCACGTAGAACGGCTGGGCCTCTTCCTCGTTGCTCGCGACGCCCTTCGTGGCGTACCGGACGTGTCCGAGCCCCATCGAGCCGAGCAGGGCACGCATGTCGCGGGTGCGGAATGCTTCACGGACGTGCCCACGCGTCTTGTGCATGTGGTGGACGCGACCCTCGACCGTGGCGATGCCGGTCGAGTCCTGGCCCCGGTGCTGCAGGAGCAGCAGGGCGTCGTAGATGGATTGGTTGACGGGCCCCTGCGCAACGAGGCCGACGATGCCGCACATTCGCGGAGTGCTCCAGACCGTAGGATCGGGTGGTACCGAACAAGTCTGCCATGCTCCGCGGAGGACCACGCATGCCGAACCCGTACGCTGCCGCCGGTGTCGACACCGCCGCCGGTGACCTGGCCGTCGAACTCATGAAGTCCGCCGTCTCGGCGACCCACAACCCATCGGTGCTCGGTGGTGTCGGCGGGTTCGCCGGGCTCTACGACGTCTCGTTCCTCAAGGACTACGAGCGTCCGCTGCTCGCGACCTCGACCGACGGCGTCGGCACCAAGGTCGCCATCGCGCAGGCGATCGACAAGCACGACACGATCGGCCAGGACCTCGTCGGCATGGTCGTCGACGACATCGTCGTGGTGGGCGCGAAGCCGCTCTTCATGACGGACTACATCGCCTGCGGCCGGGTCGTGCCGAACCGCATCGCCGACATCGTCGCCGGCATCGCCCGCGGCTGCTCGGCGACCGGGACCGCCCTGGTCGGCGGCGAGACGGCGGAGCACCCGGGGCTGCTCGGGCCGGACGACTACGACGTGGCGGGTGCCGCGACCGGCGTCGTCGAGGCCGGACGTCAGCTCGGCGCGCACCTCGTCGAGGACGGCGACGTCGTGGTGGCGATCGAGTCCTCCGGGCTGCACTCGAACGGGTACTCGCTCGTCCGGCACATCCTCTCCGGCAAGGGCATCGGCTACACCGACCAGCTGCCGGAGTTCGGCGCGGGCGTCTCGGTGGGTGAGGCCCTGCTCGAGCCCACCCGGCTGTACACCGCGCCGCTGCTCCACCTGCTCGACGCCCGACCCGGCGTCGTCCACTCGCTGTCCCACGTCACCGGTGGTGGCATCGCCGCGAACCTGGCGCGGGTGCTGCCCGTCGGCACCTGGGTCGAGGTCGAGCGCTCGACGTGGACGCCCCCGACGGTGTTCCGGGTGCTCGCGGACATGGCGGGGACACCGGTGGAGGACACCGAGGGCACCTGGAACCTCGGCATCGGGATGTTCGCGGTCGTCGCGGCGTCCTCGGCGTCGGCGGTGCTCGACGACCTGCGGGCCGCGGGGCTGCCCGCGTGGACGGTCGGCACGGTGTCGACCTCGGCGCGGGACCTGGACGGGTTCGAGCAGGGCGCCAAGGGCGTCGACGGGGGAGCGGTCCGGCTCGTCGGTTCCTACGCGGGCTGAGGCGCACCGCCCCGACCTCGTCGGCCGCGCGGCGCCACGGTCTGCGCCGAGCTGCGCGGCGTCGTGCGGTCGCGCGGCGTCACCGTCTGCGCCGAGCTGACGGCGTCGGCGATGTGCCACCGGTGCCGGCGCGGCCGTCCTGGTCGCACGACCTGCCGCGTGCGGTCGTTCCGGTCGCGCGAACTGCCGCTCATGTCGAAGGTGAGCGGCAAGTCGTGCGACCGAAGCTCGCCGCCGCGCGAACTGCCGCTCATGTCGAAGGTGAGCGGCAAGTCGTGCGACCGAAGCTCGCCGCCGCGTGCGGTGGCGCGGCGAGGTCGACCCGTTCGGGCCGGCGTCGACGATGCTCCACCGGTGCCGGCGCGGCCGTCCTGGTCGCACGACCTGCCGCGCGCGGTCGTTCCGGTCGCGCGAACTGCCGCTCATGTCGAAGGTGAGTGGCAAGTCGTGCGACCAGGGCTCGAGCCCAGCGAGCTGGACGTGCCCGCCGACCGCCGGTGCCCGCGCACACGACGACGCCGCGCGACCCCGGAGGGTGCGCGGCGTCGACGGTCCGGGTCAGGCGGACTTGTCCTGGTCCTGCTGGGGCTCGAACTCGTCCTCGTCGTCGCCCGGTTCCTCACCGTACTGGTCAGCCCAGCGGTCGACGTAGGAGTTCTCGTCCGAGTGTTGCCCGGCGGAGAGCTCTCGCTCGAGCGCACCGTAGTTCGTGTCCGGACTGAAGTACTTCAGCTCCCGGGCGACCTTGGTGTGCTTTGCCTTCTGACGGCCGCGCCCCATGCGTGACCCCCTCGTGATCGGCTCTGGTCCGGTCCTGGCGGGTGCATGGTTGCCACCCGGGGAACCGAACGGTTCGTGGTTTGAAATCTGCCGATCACTCTACCATGTACCCCGTTCCCCACCTGCCCATCGGCGTCCCCCGTCGGCCGGTCGCAGAGGTGACCAGGGCTCACGCCGCGAGCGGCTCCGGCACGCCCCGCTTCCGCCGTGCCGAGCGCAGGACGAGGGCGTCGAGCGAGAACCGCCCGGGTCCGGTCAGGGCGATCGCGAGCGAGGCGACGGCGAGCACGAGCACGTACTCGAAGCCGCCGTCCTGGGCGAAGAAGCCGGCGGTCGCGTGGGCGAGCAGGCCCGCGACGACCATGTCGACCGCGAGCAGCAGTCCGACGACCCGTGTCGCGACGCCGACCACGAGCAGGATCCCGCCGACGAGCTCGAGGCCGGCGACGAGGGGCGCCGCGACCTCGGCGAGCGGGACGCCCATGCCCGAGAAGCCCTGCGCGACGCCGGGGATCCCCTGCGCGAACTTCTGGGCGCCGTGCGCGGTGAACACCACGCCGAGGACGATGCGGAGCGCGGTCAGGCCGATGGAGGTCGATGTCGTTCGCATGGCGACGACGCTATGCGGTGACGTGTCATCGACCCGGGGCCCTCGGGGGATTGTCCGCACTCGGCCAGGGGGCACCCAGACGTCGGTCCGCCGAATCGGGGACCGACGCTCAGGAACGACCGACGCCGGTCCACCACAGCGGGGACCGGCGTCGGGCGACAGGGTGTCGCGTCAGGAGTCCGCGCCGCGCCCGGTCTGCTGCTGCAGGCGGTCGATGTGCTCGGACGCCTCGGCCTTGCTGAGGTCCGCGGGGAGCTCCTCGCCGGCCTCGCGGGCGAGGGTGTCGAGGTAGCTGCGCTGCGGGCCGGTCATGGGCTCGTCGCCGGTCACCCACTGCTCCGGGTCCTTGCTCGCGGTCGTCGAGGGGTCGGGACGCTCGCCGCCCAGGGTCTCGCCCTGGTGCGACTCGTCGGGGGTCTGGTCTGCTGCGTCGGTCATGGCGCTGAACCTACGCGCGACGCCGGACACGACACGCAGCGAGGGCGTCCCCCAGGGGACGTGCGCCGGCACGCGGACCGGGCTCCCGACCAGGCGGACGGCGGCGCTCAGACCGGCGTCGCCGTGTAGCGCACCAGGTCCGGTCCGACGCCGCTCGTCGCGATCGGCACCTCGTCGCCGCCCTGCTCGATCCAGATCGTCGCCGCCCGCTCGTCGATCCGGACGACCTCGTGCAACGACCCGTCGATGAGCACCGCCGCCCGCACGGACACCTGCCCGGTGGACGCCCGGGGCGGCAGCCCGACCACGTCGGCGTCGTACGCGGCGTACCGACCGGGGGAGAGGAACGGCGAGACCGGGGTGGTCACGACCTCGAGACCACCCTCGACCGCGCGCACGGCGACCAGGCGCACCGCCTGGTCGGTGGGCAGGGGGACGTCGACCACCGGGTCGTCGACCGGACCGGCCAGTGCACGGAAGGCGGGTCGACCGTCGGGGGCGAGCAGTCCCTCCAGGCCGTCGATCCGCACGCGACCGCGGCCACGCGAGTCGGCGTAGAGCCCCGGCTCGAGCCCGGAGCGGCGTGCCTCGAGCCGCGTGACCACGACGCGGTCCGGTCGGTACCAGTCGCGGAGTGTGGCCGGATCGACCCAGCCGATGCTGGCGACCCCGCGGGCGAGGTCGGCGCGGTCGTCGGCGGGGCGTTCGTCGAGGGCTCCGAGCGGGTGCTCACCGCGCACGGCGACGAGTCCGGCGTACGGTCCGGCCACCGGTGGTTCGTGGTCGAGCACCTCGACGCGCTTCGACACCTTGCCGCCGTGGCCGTCGAAGGTCGCGAAGGTGCGCAGGTCGGAGATCGTCATGTCGCCGACGATGCTACGACCGGCCGCCGTCACGGCGTGCAGGTGTGGGGACGAGGAGGTGCACCTCGCCCGTGCACTGGGTCGGGTCGACGCCCTCCGCGGGACCGGCGGGACGCGACGCCCGCCGCGGCTGCAGGCCGTCGCGCTGCACCGGCGATCCCACCGGCTGCAGGCTGTTCCGCTGGACGGACCGGAGCAGACGGTCCTCCTGCGCGTCGTGGTGGGACACGCCCTGCGGCGAGCGGCGGAGTGCCGGCCGGACCGGCTCACCGCGGCGTTCCTGCCCCGGCAGCGGACGGGAGCGTCGGCCGTACAGCAGTTCCGACGAGTCGAGCAGCCACGGCACCAGGGCCACGGTCACCCCGTGCACCAGCAGGAGCTTCTTGCGGATCCGGCGCCCGCGGTGGTTGTGCAGCAGGGTCTCCCACCAGTGCCCGACGACGAAGACCGGCGTGTAGACGGTGACGACCTCGGACCCGTGCTCCGCCCGGTGCGCCTTGATGTACCGGATGAGCGGCATCGAGATGTCGCGGTAGGGACTCGGCACGACGGTGAGCGGGACCTCGATCCCGTGCTCGACCCACTGCTCCTGCAGCCGGCGGGCCTCGGCGTCGTCGATCGCGACGTGCACCGCCTCGAGTCCGGCGTGCTGTGCCGCGATGGCGTAGTCGATCGCCTTGAGCACCGGCTTCTGGAGTGTGTTGACGAGGACGATCGCGTGGTCGCCGGTCGCGCCGAACTGCGTGTCGACGTCCGCCTCGACCTCGTGCGAGACGTCGCGGTAGTACCGGTTCACGCCGAGCATGAGGACGAACAGCACGGGCATGATCACGAACACGAGCCAGGCGCCGTGCGTGAACTTCGTGATGGTGACGACGACGAGCACGACGAAGGTGGAGGTCGCGCCGATCGCGTTGATCGTCAGCGAGCGCCACACCTGTCCGCGGTCGACGGGCTCGTCCGCGCTGCCGTCGCGGTCCGAGCGCAGCAGGCGCAGCCAGTGCCGGACCATGCCGGTCTGGCCGAGCGTGAACGACACGAAGACGCCGATGATGTACAGCTGGATGAGACTCGTGACGTTCGCGCGGTAGACCACGAGCAGCGCGACCGCGACGAGCGCGAGCACGATGACGCCGTTCGAGTAGATGAGGCGGTCGCCGCGGGTCGACAGGGCCTTCGGCGCGTAGGAGTCCCGCGCCAGGATCGAGCCGAGCAGCGGGAAGCCGTTGAAGGCCGTGTTCGCGGCGAGGAGCAGGACCGCGGCCGTCGTCGCCTGGACGACGAAGAACAGCACGCTGCCGCCACCGAAGGTCGCGGCGGCGATCTGCGCGATGAGCGAGCGCTGCGGTGTGGTCGCGCACGCGGTGAAGCCCTGCAGGTCGCACGCGCGCTCGGCGTAGTGCACGTGGGAGACGAGCGCGAGCGTGATGAGCCCGACGAACAGCACGATCGCGATCGAGCCCATGAGCACCAGCGTCGTCTGGGCGTTGCGGATCTTCGGGCGGCGGAAGGCCTGCACGCCGTTCGCGATCGCCTCGACACCGGTCAGGGCCGAGCAGCCGGACGCGAACGCGCGCAGGAGGAGCAGCACGAAGGCCGCCTGCGTCGTGTGCTCGACGTTGTCGATCGTGTACGCGGCGGACTCGGCGACGGGGGCGTTGCCGAGGGCGGTGCGGACCAGGCCGGTGACGACCATGACGAACACCGAGCCGACGAACAGGTAGGTCGGCACCGCGAACGCCTTGCTCGACTCGCGGACGCCGCGCAGGTTCACCCCGGCGAGCAGCACGACGAAGGCGACCGCGAGCTCGACGCGGAACGGGTCGAGTGTCGGCAGGGCCGAGATGATGTTGTCCACGCCCGAGGCCACCGACACGGCGACCGTCATGACGTAGTCGACGAGCAGCGCGCTCGCCACGACGAGGCCGGCCTTCTCGCCGAGGTTCCGGTGGGCGACCTCGTAGTCGCCACCGCCGGACGGGTAGGCCTTGACGAGCTGCCGGTAGGACGCGACGACCACGACGAGCAGCAGCACCACCACGGCCGCGACCCACGGGGCGAAGGTCAGGAACGCCATCCCGCCGAGCAGCAGGATCATGAGGAGCTCCTGCGGGGCGTACGCCACGCTCGACAGCGGGTCGCTCGCGAAGATCGGCAGCGCCAGGTGCTTCGGGAGGAGCTGTCCCTCGAGCTTCTCGGAGGGCAGGGGATCGCCGATCAGTCGCGCCTTGAGCGACCGGATCTCGTTCGTCACGAGCGGCAAACCTACTCAGTTGCGCGCCCGAGTCAACACTGTGGGAACGGACAGGCGGCGACGGCCGTGCGCCGGACGCACGTCGACGGGCAGCGGACGGGAGGCGCGGCTCGCCACCACCCGTCCGCCGGCGGCCGTCAGACGGAGCGGCGCAGGGCCTCCAGGCCGTCCCGCAGGCGCGTCACCGTGTCCTCGGTGAGCGTCCCGCGCGTCGCGCGGCGACGCAGGTCCGCCCGGACCTGCTGCCGGAACGCGGCGATCGCCATCTCGACCTCGCGGAGGGCGCGGGCGCCCTCCGTCGGGACGTCGACGGGCTCGTCGGCGGTCTGACCGCGCGGGGCCTGGGCGCTCGCAGCGAGGTCCGCTCGGAGCGAGCGCATGGCCTCGCCGACCGAGGCGCGGACGCCGTCGGCCAGGGACCGGACCGAGTCGGCGACCCCGGACTCGACCGCGGCGAGCTCCTCGGCGCGGGCGTCGAGCTCGGCACGGCCGGCGTCGGTGATCGCGTACACGGTCTTGCGGCCGTCGACGGTCTTGGTGACGAGCCCCTCGGACTCGAGCTTGGCGAGCCGCGGGTACACGGTGCCGGCGCTCGGGACGTACGCGCCGCCGAAGCGCTCGCCGAGGGCCTGGATGAGCTCGTAGCCGTGCATGGGGCGGTCGGCGAGCATGGCGAGCAGTGACAGGCGCAGGTGACCGTGCGCGAAGACGGGGCTCATTCGGACGCCTCCGCGCCGGTCGGGGCGTCCGTCGGGGCGGCCGGGGCGGGCGGGGCGTGCAGGACCGCGACGTCGCCCGAGACCGAGTTGACCTTGAGGTCGAGCCACTGCCCGCTCAGCTCGCCGCCCTGCTTGACGTACGAGCCGCGGACGCCGCGGATCTCGGAGTCGTCGAACTGCAGCTTGCCGGACGCGGTGCTGACGGTGCAGCGGTAGGGGACGCCGTCCTCGAGCCGGACGCTCACCGACCCGGACACGGTGTTGATGCGTGCGGCGTCCGGGGTGCCCTGCAGGTCGAGCACCACGTCGGCGTTCACCCCGTCGGCCGTGAGGCGCGGGATCGCGCCCGTCGCCACGACGTCGCCCGACACGGTGCGGACCGTCAGTGCGCCGTCGAGGTCGCGGACCGTGGTCGCCCCGGAGACGGCGTGCACGGCGAGGTCGCCCGCGAGCCCGTCGACGACGACGTCGCCCGAGACGGTGTTCACCGAGGCGCCGCGGTTCGTGCCGGAGAGCAGCGCCCCCGCGGAGACGACGCCGACCGTGACCCGTGCGTCGCGGGGGACCAGCACGCTGACGTCGGCGGTGGCGCGACCGCGGAACGACCTGAGGAAGCCGAGCGGGTCGTCCCACCGGACCTGCGGGTGGTCGATGGTGAGCGTGTCGCCGTCCAGCTCGATCTTGAGCGGCTTGCCGGACACGCCGTGCACCTCCACCCGGGCGGTCGGTTCGTCGTGGGCCACGACGTCGACCTGCCCACCGGCGAGCCCGACGCGCAGGGCGCGGACGATGCCGGTGTCGATCACCTTGGGCTCCTCGACGAGCCACTTCTCCTGGGCCATGTTGCCTCCTCGAACTCGCGATGTATCGCGTGTGTGGAGTCACGGTACATCGCGAGTGACCCGTTGTCACCAGGCCAGGATGCAGGACGGCCCCGCTCCCGGTGGGGAGCGGGGCCGTCCTGCGGAGCGGGCCTACTTCGCGGCGTCGTCCAGCGCCGCCTGTGCCTTCTCCGCCGCCGCGTCGAGGGCCTCCTTCGGGCTGGTCTTCAGCAGCATCGCGGACTGCAGCTGCGTCGACAGCGCCGCGCTCACCTCGCCGTACGCGGTGATCGACGGACGGGCCTTGGCGTACTCGAGCTCGTCGGCGAAGGCCTTGAGGCGCGGGTTCTCGTCCAGGTACTGCTTCCACGTCGCGTTGTCCGCCGTGGCCTGGTTCGCGGGGAGCAGGCCGGTCGCGATGTCCCACTTCGCCTGGGTGTCCGGGCTGAGCCACCACTGCAGGAACTTCCACGAGGCGTCCTGCTTCGCGGTCGTCGTCTCGATGATGTACGAGTTGTTCGTGCCGAGGTTCATCGCCGGCTCCTCGATGCCCGGGAGCGGGAAGACGCCGACGTTCTCCTTGCCGAGCGTGCTGTCGATGGTCGACAGGTCGTACGCGCCGGTGATCGCCATCGCGGCCTTCTTCGACGTGAGCGCGGGGACGGCGCCGTTCGTCGAGGTGGTCAGGAGCGACTGCGGGTAGGCCGAGCCGTCCTGCAGCATGTCCGTCCACGCGGTGAGGGCCTTCACGCCCGCGTCGCTGTTGAACTCGACCTTGGTGTTGTCCTCGTTGAGGAAGTCGCCGCCGGCACCCCAGAGCATCGACTGCCACGTGAAGACCGGCCACTCACCGGTACCGATCGGCAGGTAGGCACCGTACTGGGTCGTGCCCTTCGTCAGCTTCTTCGCGTCGTCCTGGAACTCCGACCACGTCGTCGGGGTGTCGGTGATGCCCGCGGCCTTGAACATCTCCTTGTTGTAGACGACGGCGTAGTCGCCGATGTCGGTCGGCAGCGTGTACTGCTTGCCGTCGAACTCGCCGGTCGAGAGCATGCCCTCGGTGAAGCTGCTCTTCGTGACGTCACCGCTCGACAGGTGGTCCTCGAGCGGCAGGACCTTGCCGGTCTGGATCACCTCGCCGGTCTGCTGCGGGGTGCTGTCGCCGAGCACCATGTCGGGACCGGTGTCGTTCTTCAGCGCGTTGATGAGCTTCGCGTCGAACTGGTCGGACGAGGCCGCGTACTGGGGCTGGACGTCGATCTCGTCCTGCGAGGAGTTGTACTCGTCGATGAGCTTCTTCACCTCGGTGGCCTGCGGCCCCGTGTAGTTGTGCCAGACCGTGATCGTGGTCTTGCCGCCGCTGCCGCCGGAGTTGCCGGTGACGGAGCCGCCGGAACACCCGGACAGGGCCAGTGCAGCACCCACGGCGAGGGCCGTGGCGCCGAGCAGTCGCTTGCGCATGAGTCGTCCTTTCTCGGACTTCGGGTGGAGCGAAGGGTGCCCCCGCCTGGGGCGGAGGGTGATGAGGAGGAGTGGAGCGAGGGGCGGTGCGGGATCAGCGGAGTCCGCCGGCCATGGCCGACACGATCTGCTTCTGGAAGATGATGAAGACGATGAAGACCGGCAGGATCGCCAGCGTCGAGCCGGCCATCAGCAGGTTGAAGCTCTGGCTCGCGTTCGCGGACTGCAGCTGCGTGAGGCCGACGGAGACGGTGAAGAACTCGGTCCGCGACGCCACGAGGAACTGGAAGAAGAAGTTGTTCCAGTTGTAGACGAACGACAGGACCGCGAAGGACCCGATCATCGGCGTCGCCATCGGCCTCACGACGGACCACATCCGCCGCCACACCCCGGCGCCGTCCACCTGGCTCGCGTCCTCGATCTCGCTCGGGAACGACGTGAAGAACTGCCGGAAGAGGAAGGTGCCGAGGATCGACGGGATGTTCGGGACGATGAGGCCCTGGTAGCTGTTCAGCCAGTGCAGCGAGGACAGCAGGGTGATGAGGGGCGTGAACACGACCTCGAACGGCACGAGGAGCGCGGCGAGCAGGACGACGAAGACGATGTTCTTGCCGGGGAACTTCAGGCGCGAGAACGCGAAGCCCGCAGCCAGGCTCGTCACGATCTGCCCGAGGGTGGTCGCGATCGCCACGATCGTCGAGTTGAAGAAGTACAGCCCGAAGGGAGCGACGGTGAAGATGTCGGTGTAGTTCGACAGCTCCCACTGCCGCGGCAGGAAGGTCGGCGGGAAGGCGAGCGCCTCCTCCGAGGACTTGAAGCTCGTCAGCAGCATCCAGAGGAACGGGCCGAAGAACAGCACGACCGCGACGAGCAGGATGACGTGCCGCAGGACGGCGGGTGAGTGCTTGCGGAACAGCACGCCGAACGGGCGGCTGCGGTGCGGACGGGAGGCGCGGTGTGCGTCCGCCGGGAGGGTGCGGGAGGCGATCTGGGTCACGGTGGCGGTCCTAGTTCAGCTCGACGGGATCGCGGCGGTTGATGACCCGCAGCTGGACGACCGCGACGAGGATGCCGACGATGAGCAGGAGCACGGCGGCAGCGCTGGCCGAGCCACCGTGGAAGAACACGAAGCCCTGGTTGTAGATGTAGTAGAGGATCGTCTCGCTCGAGTTGATCGGGCCGCCCTGGGTCAGGACGTAGACCTGCGTGAAGACCTGCAGCGCGCCGATCACGCCGGTGATCGCGAGGAAGCCCGTGGTCGGGGCCACCAGGGGGAGCGAGATCCGGAAGAAGCGGCGGATCGGCCCGGCGCCGTCGAGCGTCGCGGCCTCCATGTAGGACGCCGGGATGTTCGTGAGCGCGGCCGAGTAGATGATCATCGTGTAGCCGACGCCCTGCCAGATCGAGAACACGATCACCGAGACCAGGGCCCACGGCTCGGAGGTCAGGAAGCCGATCGGGGGAGCACCGAGCGCGGTGACCACGCCGTTCACCAGACCACCGAGCGGCGACAGGATGAAGCTGAAGATCAGTGCGCTGCCGACGATCGGGGCGATGTACGGCACGAAGAGCAGTGCCCGGTAGACGCCGCGACCGCGGAACGGCTGCGCCAGCAGTGCCGCGAAGAAGAGCCCGAGGGCCATCGTGATCGGCACCACGACCACCACGTACAGTGCGGTGTTGCCGGCCGCCCGGACGAACTCGCCGTCCTGGAACAGCCCGGTGAAGTTCGACAGGCCGACGAAGCCGTTCGTCTCGCCGGACGCGGGGTTCCAGTCGGTGAACGAGTAGAAGACGGTCTGCGCCAGTGGGTACAGGTAGAACAGCGCCAGCAGCACCGTCGTCGGGGCGATGAGCACGTAGCCCGCTCGGCCCTCGCGTCGTTCCATCCGGCTCGCGTCCGCAGTGGACGACCGTCGACCGGGGACACGCACCCGGGCCGGGTTCTCAACCGCACTCGTCATGCGGACCTCCTCTTGGCTCGTCGTTGAACGCTAGGAATCGGCTGTTTCGAGCAGATTACCGTTCGATCACCAAAAGTAAACAGTCGAATCTGCAACGACTTCGTTCGATAATCGACCGTTTCGTCGCTACAGTGTCGGCATGCACGAGCAGCACTTCCAGGACATGGACCGGAACCCCGGGTCCGTCGGGGACGTCCTCCGACTGATCCGCGTCTCGGACACGACCTCGCGCTCGAGCATCGCCAGGAGCACCGGACTCGCACCGTCCACGGCCTCGGCCCGGATCGACGCACTGACCGCGCTCGGGCTCGTGCGCGAGAGCGGCGCCGAGGGGTCCCGCGGCGGCCGGCGTGCCCGGCGGCTCGAACTCGTGGCGGACGCCGGCTTCGTCGCCGCGGCCGACCTCGGCGCCCACCACGTGCGCATCGTGCTCACCGACCTGGCCGGCCGGATCGTCGCCGACACCGACGCCCTCGAGCACGGCGCCGCGACGGTGCCCGTCGCCGCCGGACCGCGGGCGTCGGTCGCCGCGCTGTGGGACCGGTTCGTCGAGCTCGCCCGCGACGCCGGCCTCGACACGACCCGCTTCCGCGGCGCCGCGATCAGCGTCCCCGCGCCCGTGTCGTACCCGGGCGGCAGCATCGCGACCCCGTCGTTCGAGCCGTCGTGGCACGGTGCCGTGCTGCCCGAGCTCTTCGCCGAGCACACCGACGCCCCCGTCCTCGTCGAGAACGACGCGAACCTCATCGCCCTGGCCGAGCGTCCGGGCCCCGACCGCACGGGCACGCTCGTCGCGGTGAAGCTCGGCACCCGCATCGGCTCGGGGGTGCTGCTCGACGGGCGCCTGCACCGCGGGGTGAGCGGTGCCGCCGGCGAGATCAGCCACACCCCGGTCGACGGCCAGGCCGCGATCGGCTGCACCTGCGGCGTGCCGGACTGCCTCGAGTCGGTGGCGTCCGGGGGAGCGATCGTGGCGCGGCTGCGCGCGGGCGGACGGCAGGTCGGCGGGACGAGCGACGTGCTCGCGCTCGCGGCGCAGGGCGACGCGGTCGTCCTCGACGAGCTCCGCCGGGCGGGGGAGCACATCGGCCGCGTGCTCTCCGGCATCGTGAACTTCTGCAACCCGAGCGAGGTCGTGATGGCGGGGGCGATGTCGGCGTCGTCCGTCCTGGTCGCGACGATCCGCGGGGAGCTCTACCGGTCGTGCCTGCCGATGGTCGCGGACGCCCTCGACGTCCGGGCGAGCTCGTCCCCGCGCGACGCCGGCATCCGCGGGGCGACGGTGCTCGCGATCGACGAGGTGCTCGCACCGGCACGCGTCGACGAACTCGCCCGCGCGGCGACGGAGCGGACGGCATGAGCGCCGCGGGCACGGGCTTGCACGGCGGCCGGGAAGCATCGGGCGCGGTCGTCGCCGTCGACGTCGGCGGCACCACCGTCAAGGGGATGGTCCGGGTCGGTGACATCGTCCTCGACCGCGCGGTCGTCCCCACCCTGGCGCCGGTCGCGGCGACCGACGCGCACGCGGCGGCCACGGACGCCACCGTGGGCGGTCCGGCGCTCGCCGCCGTCACCGCCGTCGTCGACCGGCTCGCCGCCGCCGCAGCCGCCGCCGGGCACCCGCTCGCCGCCATCGGTCTCTGCACGCCCGGGGTCGTCGACGCCGAGACCGGGACGGTGGTCGTCGCGGTCAACCTCGACTGGCACGACCTGCCCCTCGCCGGACTCCTGCGCGACCGGTACGGCGTCCCCGTCGCCGTCGCGCACGACGCCCGCGCTGCCGCGACGGCCGAGATCGCAGCACGCACCGCGGCGGGCCGGGACGTCGCCGAGCTGGTCTTCATCCCGATCGGGACCGGCGTCTCCGCGAGCCTGGTCGTCGACGGGCGCCTGGTGGTCGGGGCAGCCGGAGGTGCCGGCGAGGTCGGACACGTGTGCGTCCGACCGGGCGGCGAGCCCTGCACGTGCGGGCAGCGCGGGTGCGTCGAGGTGTACGCCTCCGCACGGAACATCCGACGGCGCTACCGCGCGGCCGGCGGCACGATCGACGGCGCGACCGAGGAGATCGTCGCCGCCGTGGACACCGACCCCGTGGCCGCCGCGGTCTGGGCCGACGCGGTCGACGCGCTCGCCGCCGGGATCGCGATCCTGTCCGCCGTGCTCGACCCGGCGGTGGTCGTCGTCGGCGGCGGACTCGGCGAGTCCGGGGAACGCCTGCTCGCCCCGCTGCGCACCGCGGTGGACGCGCGGCTCGGCTGGCGTCCCGCGCCCCGCATCGAGCAGTCCCTCGCGGGCGCCGGTGCCGGCCTGGCGGGAGCAGCCCTGCTCGCCCGCACCGCTGCGCAGTCGACCGCAGCGCAGTCGACCGCAGCGCAGTCGGCCCCTGCGCCGCCTGCCGCCACCACCGCTGCCCACGGCGCCGAACCCACCACGGACACCGCACCACCACGAACCAGGAGGACCCCATGACCGCTCAGCGACTCCGGATCGGCCTCGTCGGCGCGGGGGTGATCGCCCACGCGCACCTGCCGAACCTGCTCCGGATCGGGGACGTCGTCGTCTTCTCCGAGGTCGGCGCCGAGGACCTCGTCGCAGCACACGGCGGCGAGGTGGTCGACTCGCTCGACGAACTCCTCGCCCGCGTCGACGTGGTGGACGTCGTCGTCCCCACGTACGCCCACGCCGAGGTCGTGCGCGCGGCGCTCGCCGCCGGCAAGGACGTCATCAGCGAGAAGCCGCTCGCCCGCACCGACGCGGACGCCGACGACCTGGTCCGGCGCGCGCACGAGGCCGGTCGCCAGCTCTACCCGGCACACGTGGTCCGCTACTTCCCCGAGTACGTCCGTCTCAAGGCCGCGGTCGAGGCCGGGCAGCTCGGCGAACTGGCCGTCCTGCGGTTCGTCCGCTCGGGTGCGTTCCCGACCCGCTCCGCCTGGTTCGCCGACCCCGAGCTCTCGGGCGGCATCATCATGGACCAGATGATCCACGACCTGGACATCGCACGGTGGATCGCCGGCGACGTCGTCCGGGTCAGCGCGGTGCACGTCCGCAAGGGCACCGTCGACCACCCGGTCGAGGCGGCGCACGTGCTGCTCACCCACGCGTCCGGGGCGATCAGCCACGTCGCGGGCATCTGGGGGCCGGCGCACCTGCCGTTCGTCACCGAGTTCTCCGCCACCGGCACCCTCGGGTCCCTGTCGCACGACTCCCGCGCCGAGCGGAACTACACGGCGGAGCTCCTCGACGAAGCCGGGGTCGGCGGCGACCTGCCCGAGCTCGACCCCGCCGAGGACCCGTACTTCCTCGAGATCCGCGAGTACCTCGGGGCCTTCCGTGGCGGCGCGGTGCCCCGCGTGTCCGCCGAGGACGGCGCCACCGCGGTCCGCATCGTCAACGCCGCGCTGCGGTCGGTCGCGACGGGGCAGCCCGTCGACCTCGAGCCCGCCCCGGCGGCCGGGACGCACGAGGGGGCGACGGCGTGACCGCCGCCCTGCGCATCGGCGTGCTGTCCTTCGCGCACACGCACGCCCTGTCCTACCTGTCCGCGCTGCAGGCGATGCCCGACGTCGAGGTCGTCGGCACCGACCCGGACGGCACCTCGACGGGCAACGACCTGGTCGACCTGCGCGGTCGTGCACTCGCGGATGCCCTCGGGGTCGCGTACGTCGACACCGTCGAGGAGCTGCTGGCGAGCGGGGTCGACGCCGTGGTGGTCACGAGCGAGAACGCCCGGCACCGTGCCCTGGTCGAACAGGCCGCCGCCGCCGGGGCCCACGTGCTGTGCGAGAAGCCGCTCGCCACGACCTGGGAGGACGGGCTCGCGATGCGCGCCGCCGCCGAGGCCGCCGGCGTGCTGCTCATGGTCGCCTTCCCGGTCCGCTTCGCGAGCACCTTCGCCCGGCTCGCCGCGACGAAGCGGTCCGGCCGCCTCGGCGAGGTGTTCTCGGTCCGCGGTGCCAACAACGGCATGCTGCCGCTGACCCGCTCGTGGTTCACGGAACCCGGACTGTCCGGCGGCGGCGCGCTCGTCGACCACGTCGTGCACATCGCGGACCTGCTCGACGAGCTCCTGGACGGCACGCCGGCCGAGACCGTCACGGCGGTCACGAACCGGGTGCTGCACGCGTCGCGCGCGCAGGCCGAGACCGCCGGTCTGGTCACCATCACCTACGCCGACGGCACGATCGCGGCGATCGACTGCTCGTGGAGCCGTCCGGACACCTCGCCGACGTGGGGTGGGCTGGCCCTCACCGTCGTCGGGACCGAGGGATCGGTGGACGTCGACTTCTTCCGGCCCAGCGTCCGCGGGCTCGACGCCGCGAGCGGCCGGTCGGTCGTCCTGCCCTACGGGCCGGACTTCGACGCCGCGATGCTCGACACGTTCGTCGCCGCGGTGCGCTCGGGCGAGCAGCCCCAGCCCGACGCGGCCGTGGGACTGCGCACCCTGGCGATCGTGCTGGCAGCGCAGGAGTCGGCCGCGACCGGCGAGACGGTGCGGGTGCGGTCCGTCTGACCCGACCCGCTGACGGCCTGGAGGCGCGGTGCCGGCCGGTGCCGCGCCTCCAGGCCGTCAGCGGGTGCGGCCCGACCGCCGGGCGGTCGCGTCAGGAGCCACCGGCCGCCGCCCACAGGCGGCGTGCGTTCGTGAGTCCGCGCTCGACCGCGTCGACGTCGTCCTCGAGTCCCTCGAACTCGATCGACACCGGCCCGTCGAACCCGCTGGCGACGATCCGCTCGACGATCCGTCCGAGCGGCAGGTCGCCGTGCCCGACCACCGTGCCGAGGACGGCGCGACCGGCCAGCGTGGTGAGCCACCCGTCGGCCGCCGGCGGGGTCTCGCGCACCAGGAAGTCCTTGAGGTGCACGACCGCCGCGACCGGCAGCACCCGCTGCACCGCGCGCAGCGGGTCGTCGTCGAGGCAGACGAAGTTGCCGACGTCGAGCAGCGCGCGGAAGCCCGGGTGGTCGACCTCGTGCACCAGCCGCAGGATCCGCTCGCTGTCGTTGAAGGCGAAGCCGTGGTTCTCGACCATCGTCGTGATGCCGAGCGTCGCGGCGTGCTCGGCGACCGCGCGGCAGACCGGCACCACCTGCGCGAGCACCCGCTCGAACTCCGCGTGGTCGGCGTCCCGCCAGGCCCAGGGGACGACGTCGTGGCGGAGGTGCGTGATCCCGAGCCGGTGTGCGACGTCGAGGTGCTCGTGGACGCGGGCGACCTCGGCGTCGACGGTCGCCGGGTCCGAGAAGTCCGCACCGATCACGTGGTTCGCGAGCCCGATCCCGCGGGCGGCGGCGTGCTCGCGCAACCGGTCGACGAGCTCGGGCTGCCGGGGGAGGTCGTCGCCGAACCCGCCCGCGGCGATCTCGAGGTGCTCGCCACCGGCGTCGGCGACCCGGTCGACGACGTCGAGGATCGTCAGTGCACCGCGCTGGAGCGAGCGGGCGTAGCTGTAGGAGGACACTCCGAGTCGCATGGCGCGACCCTAGCCGCAGTCGGTGCGCCGCCACCAGGGGTGCTGCCCTGGCGTTGCGGGGACCACGGCAGGCGGCGGAAGAGCGGCATGAGCGGCTGCACCATCGGGCCGATCGCGAACGCCGCGACCACCGTGCCGACCCCGACGTCGCCGCCGAGGAGCCACCCGACCACGACGACGGTGACCTCGATGACGGTACGGGCGAGCCACAGCGGCCAGCCGAACCGCTCGTGCACGCCGACCATCAGGCCGTCCCGGGCGCCGGTGCCGAGCCCGGCGCCGATGTAGCAGGCCGTCGCGACGGCGAGCAGCGCGAGCCCCGCGGCGAACAGCAGGATCCGGGGGACCAGGCCGTCGGGCTCCGGAACGAGCCACAGCACCAGGTCGGCCGACGGACCGATCGCCAGCACGTTGCAGAGCGTGCCGATGCCGGGCTTCTGGCGGAGCGGGATCCAGAGCAGCAGGATGACGACGCTCGACGCCACGGTGATGACGCCGAACGACCAGGGCAGCACGTTCTCCAGGCCCTGCGTCAGGACCGTCCACGATCCGACGCCGACCACGGCGCGGACCTGCAGCGCGGTCGAGGCGCCGTAGAGGAAGAGCCCGACGGCGAGCTGGACGGAGCGGAGCACGAGGGCGGTGGAGCGGCGCATGCACCGATGCTCCCGCCGGATTGGCCTGGCCGTCGAGAGCCAATCGGGCTAGCGTGGCCCCGTGCCCCCGGTCTCCCTCAGCGCCCGCGCCGCCGCCCTCCTGCTGGCCGACTGGCGCGACGGCACCGACGCCCCCGCCTACGAGGCCCTGTCCGACGCCGTCCGCGTGCTCGTCATCGACGGCCGGGTGCCGCTGGGCGTCCGGTTGCCCGCCGAACGCGGGCTCGCCGAGGCCCTCGGCGTCTCCCGGACGACCGTCGCGAACGCCTACGCCCGGCTGCGGGACGACGGGTTCGTGGTGTCGCTGCGCGGGTCCGGCAGCGTCGTGCACCTGCCGCGCGACCTGGCCGGTCGGCCCGACCCCGAGCGACTCGGCGGTGTGGTGCCCGGGGACCTGCTCGACCTGCGGAAGGCCGCCCTGCACGCCGCACCCGAGGTCGCCGACGCCGTCGAGCGGGCGGTCCGGTCCGTGCCCGCCGCGCTCGCCGGCATCGGCTACGACACCGTCGGTGACCCCGGGCTCCGCGCAGCGATCGCGGACCGGTACACCGAGCGCGGGTTGCCCACCGACCCCTCGCAGGTGATCGTCACGATCGGTGCCCAGCACGCGATCGCACTGCTCGCCCGCGTCCTCGTGCGCCGCGGCGACACCGTGCTCGTCGAGTCGCCGACGTACCCGCACGCGCACGAGGCCTTCCGCGAGGCCGGTGCCCGACTCGTCGGCGTGCCCGTCGACGCCCGCGCCGGCTGGGACGCGGCAGCGCTCGAGACGACCCTGCGCCGGACGGCCCCGGCGGTCGCCTACGTCATGCCCGAGCTCCACAACCCGACCGGGGCGACCATGACGGCCGACACCCGGCGGCTGCTGCTCGACGTCGCCGCGACGACCGGCACGACCGTGGTCGCCGACGAGACGATGGGGGAGCTCCGCATCGACGGGGACCCCGCGCCGCCGCTCGCCTCGGCCGACCCGTCGGGCGCCTCGGTCGTGATGATCGGCTCCGCCGCCAAGGTCTTCTGGGGCGGCCTGCGCATCGGTTGGGTCCGGGCCGCACCGGAGCTCCTCCAGCGCCTGCTGCTCGCCCGCCCGACGGGCGACCTCGGCACGCCGGTCCTCGACCAGCTCGTCGCGCGCGAGCTCGTGCCGCGCACGGCGGCCGTCCTGGAGGGGCGGCGCACCTTCCTGCGCGCCGGTCGCGACGAGCTCGTGGCCGGCCTGCGCGCCCGGCTGCCCGAGTGGGACGTCCCGTCGCCGGCAGGCGGGTTGACGACGTGGGTCGGGCTCGGCCGTCCGGTGTCGAGCGCACTCGTCCTGGCCGCGCGGGCCGAGGGGGTGCTCCTGGCGTCGGGTGGGGTCTTCGGCCCCGACGGCGGGTTCGAGCGGTTCCTCCGGGTGCCCTGGACGACGGCCGCGGCGGACCGGGAGCGCCTGGTCGACGTGCTCGGGCGCGCGTGGTCGCGGATCGGTGGCGAGGCAGCGGGCGCCCGGGGGTCGCTCGCCGCGGTGGTCTGAACGCCCGGTCGTCCACAGGTGCACGTTCGTCCACGGACCTGCGCCGGGCGGTCTGGTTCGCAGGTGGAACTGCGAGGATCGGCACGTGCACCTCCTCTCGGTCTTCAGCCTCCGGAACCGCGCCCTCATCGCGCTCGTCACGATCGTCGTCGCGGTGTTCGGCGGCGTCGCCCTGACGAACCTCAAGCAGGAGCTCATCCCGAGTGTCCAGTTCCCCCAGGTGGCGATCGTCAGCGCCTACCCCGGTGCGACACCGGAGGTCGTGTCGAACGACGTCTCGACGAAGATCGAGCAGGCCATCCAGGTCGTGCCGAACCTCGAGTCGACGAGTGCGACCTCCTCGACCGGGCAGAGCGTGGTGTCCGCCTCGTTCGACTACGGGTCGAACCTGGCCAGCGCCGAGGACAAGATCCAGACCGCGGTGAACGCCCTGTCGCTGCCGGACACCGTGCAGACCCAGATCGTCACCGGGTCCTTCGACGACCTGCCCGTGCTGCAGCTCGCCGTCACCGCCTCGGGCAACCAGGAGCAGCTCGTCGACCGGCTGAACGCCACGGCGGTGCCCGACCTCGAGAAGCTCGACGGCGTGCGGCAGGCCGACGTCTTCGGCAACCCCGGCCGCCGCATCGTGATCACCCCGGACGAGGACGAGCTCGCGGCACGGGGGCTCACGACGCAGTCGATCTCGGACGCCCTCGACGACAACGGCACGCTGATCCCCGGTGGCACGATCACGCAGGACGGCACGACCCTCTCGGTGCAGACCGGGCAGCGCATCGCGTCGCTCGACGACATCCGCGGGCTGCCCCTGACGGCGTCGAGCGGGTCCGGGTCGTCCGGCTCGTCGACCGGTGGATCGTCCACGGGCGGTGCTGCGACGGACTCCGGCAGTGCCGCGGGCGCTCCCGGCAGCACCGGCACGGCCACCGGCTCCGCGGGTTCCGGGGACGGCACCGCGGGCGGGACGGCCGCGGGCCAGGGCCAGACCGGTGCGACCGGCACCGGGACGACCGCGACCGGCGGTGCGGGCGCGAGCACCGCCTCCACGCCGACCTCGCTCGGTGACGTCGCGACGGTGCAGATCGAGGAGTCGCCGAGCACCTCGATCAGCCGCGTCGACGGCAAGACCGCGCTGACCATCGCGATCACGAAGACGCAGGAGGCGAACACCGTCGACGTCTCCGAGACGGTGAAGGCCGCACTGCCCGGCATCGAGGCCAAGGTCACCGGCGACCCGCAGTTCACCGTGGTGTTCGACCAGGCGCCCTACATCCAGCAGTCCATCGACTCCCTGGCGGAGGAGGGCCTGCTCGGCCTCGGGTTCGCGGTCGTCGTCATCCTGGTGTTCCTGCTGTCGTGGCGGTCGACGCTGGTGACCGCGATCTCGATCCCGACCTCGGTGCTGCTCGCCGCGATCGGCATGCAGGCCGCCGGCTACACCCTCAACATCATCACGCTCGCCGCGCTCACCATCGCGATCGGCCGCGTGGTCGACGACTCGATCGTCGTCATCGAGAACATCAAACGGCACCTGCAACCCGGCGTCGACCGCGGGCGGGCGGTGCTCGACGCCGTGCGCGAGGTCGCCGGGGCGGTCACCGCCTCGACGCTCACGACCGTCGCGGTCTTCCTGCCGGTCGCGTTCGTCGCCGAGCTCGTCGGCGAGCTGTTCCGGCCCTTCGCGCTCACGGTCACGATGGCGTTGCTCGCGTCGCTGTTCGTGTCGCTGACGATCGTGCCCGTGCTCGCGTACTGGTGGCTCCGGGCGCCGAAGACGCACCGGCACGCGGCGGTGCCGACCACCGGATCGACCGAGACCGGGTCGACCGAGACCGTGCCCGCGAGCTCGTCGGCACCGGTGTCGGCTGCGTCCGGGGCGGCTGGACCGACGTCGACCGGGGCGCTGACCTCGGCCGACGACCTGCACGACGCCGGGACGTCCGACCGGCTGCGTCGCGGGTACCTGCCCGTCCTCCGCTGGGCGGTCGGCCGCCCGGCGCTCGTCCTCGTGCTCGCCCTGGTCGTCCTCGGCGGCACCGCAGCGGCCGTGCCCTTCGTCAAGACGAACTACCTCGGCGACTCCGGGCAGAACACCTTCACCGTGACGCAGGACCTCGAGCCGGGCACCAGTCTCGACGAGCAGTCGGACGCCGCGCGCACTGTCGAGCGAGTGCTGCAGGACGTCTCCGGTGTCGAGACCGTGCAGACCACGATCGGGTCGAGCGGCCAGTCCATCCAGGCCGCCTTCGGCGGCGGTGCATCTGCCTCCGTGCAGTACAACGTCACTACCGACGCCGGGGTGGACCAGACGACGATCCAGTCCGAGGCCCGCGACCGCATCGAGCGGATCGACGGCGTCGGCGAGGTCAGCCTGTCGAGCGCCGGTGGCGGCTTCGGCGGGTCGAGCGACATCGAGGTGGACGTCACCGCGCCGACCCAGGCCGAGCTGCAGACCGCGGCGGAGAAGGTCCTCACCGAGATGCGCGGCGTCGACGGCACCACCGCGGCGTCGAGCAACCTGTCCGCCGCCGAGCCGTACCTGGCCGTCCGGGTCGACCGGACGAAGGCCGCCGAGCGCGGGCTCACCGAGACCCAGGTCGGCGGGATCGTCGCCGCTGCGGTCTCGCCGCGGGACACCGGCAGCGTCGAGATCGACGACGCCACCCTCGACGTCTACATCGCCGACCCGGAGCCGCCGACCACCATCGACGCGCTGAAGTCGCTGTCGATCCCGACCGCGAGCGGCGAGGTCCCGCTGACCGACGTCGCGACGGTCGAGCAGTCCGACGGTCCGACCACCATCACCACGTCGAACGCCGTCCGCACGGCGACCATCACGGTCACGCCCGACTCGACGAACCTCGGACAGGCGGTGCAGAACGTCACGACGGCCGTCGATGCCCTCGACCTGCCGAAGGGTGCGTCGGCGACGATCGGCGGTGTGGCGTCGAGCCAGTCGTCGGCGTTCAGCCAGCTGCTGCTCGCCGTGCTCGTCGCGATCCTGATCGTCTACGTGATCATGGTCGCGACCTTCCGGAGCCTGCTGCAGCCGATCCTGCTGCTGCTCTCGGTGCCGTTCGCGGCGACCGGTGCGCTGCTCCTGCAGATCGTCACGGGCATCCCGCTCGGGGTCGCGTCGCTCATCGGCCTGCTCATGCTCGTCGGCATCGTCGTCACGAACGCGATCGTGCTCATCGACCTCGTCAACCAGTACCGCCGCCGGGGGCTCCGCGTCCGCGAGGCACTGATCGAGGGAGCGACCCGCCGCCTCCGGCCGATCCTCATGACGGCGCTCGCGACGATCTTCGCGCTGCTGCCGATGGCGGTCGGGCTGACGGGGAAGTCGGGCTTCATCTCGCAGCCGCTCGCCCTGGTGGTGATCGGCGGTCTGGTGTCCTCGACGCTGTTGACCCTCGTCGTGCTGCCGGCGCTGTACTCGGTGGTGGAGGGCTTCCGGGAACGCCGGGCCGACCGGCGGGCGGAGCGGGAGGCGGCAGCAGAGCACTGACACCGGGCGCCGGGGTCCGGACGCTCGAGGCGTCAGTCGCGGGTGCCGGACCGAGGGCGCCGGACCGCGGGCGCCGGGTGTTGGGCGTCAGACGGCGGACGCCGGGGTCCGGATGCCCGAGACCCGCGTCAGTCGCGGGTGCCGGACTCCTCGGCGTCGACCTGCCGGAACCACGACACGAGCACGCAGGTCAGGGTCACGAGGAACACGACGGCGGCACCCTGGGCGGCGATCGCCATGTGGCCGGTGGCCGCCGAGTATCCGCCGAAGGCCACGGCGGCGGCGAACGACAGCCCGAGCAGCAGCTCCGCGTACGTCCGGACGGAGGTCCGGGTGGGCCACTCGGTGACGGGGCGCGCGGGACGGCTCGTGGTGTCGGTCACCCCTCGAGTGTGCGCGGACGCCCCAGCCCCCGCACACCCGAGTCCGGGTGCCACCCGCACGGGGCACGGCCCGGCCGGACCCGTCAGCGGAGACGGTCGCGGAGGAACGCCACCACCCGCTCGCTCATCGCCCGGTCGAGCTGGGCGATCGAGTGCGCCGTCCCCTCGACCGCGACGAACGTCACGGGGACGTCGTGCTCGCGCAGGGTGGCGACGAACTCCTGCGACTCCCACAGCGGGATGAACTCGTCGGTGGAGTGCCCCACGAAGAACGGAGCGGTCTCGTCGGTGACGTGGTACCCCGGCGAGGCCGCCCGTGCCGCCGGGCACGTCGTGTAGTCCCGGCAACCGAGGTAGAGCAGCTGCTTCCGCTGGAACGACGCCGACACCCCGTCCGGCTCGGTCGACCGCGTCGTGAGGTCGGTCGGACCGCTGAGGTCGACGACCGCGCGGATGCGGTCACCGGCGGCCCACGCGGCCGACTCGTGGTCGGTCACCGCGAGCATCGCCACGAGGTTGCCTCCCGCGCTGCCGCCGAAGAGCCCGACGCGGTCCGGGTCGATGTCGTAGGTCCCCAGCGTCGCGGGTCGGAACACCCAGTCGAGCGCTCGGCGGACGTCGTCGAGCCCCGCCGGGAACGGGTCCGTCGGTGCGAGGCGGTAGTCCACGTTCACGGTGACGAAGCCCTCGGACGCCAGGTACTGGCACACCGCCCGGTAGGCGGCGGTCGCCTTGTCACCGTGCGACCAGCTGCCCCCGTGGACGAGCATCACGGCCGGTCGGCCGCCGGCAGCACGGGTGTCCCGTGCGTCCGCGCGCGCAGTGGCGTCACCGGCCGGCGTCGCTGGCGTCGACGTCGGGGCCGTCGGGGTCGCCGTGGTGTCCGGTGCGCTGTCGGGCGGCAGGCACACGTCGAGGCGCTGCAGCGGTTCCCGACCGTAGGGCACGTCGGCGACGACCTCGATGCCGGGGTAGCGCAGCGACAGCGGGTAGATCACGGGGTCGGCGGTGACGACGTCGTCACGGTCGCCCGCCGGTGTGCCGCTGCACGACCCGAGCACGGCCGTCGCCACGAGCGCGGTGAGGAGCGCGAGCAGGGTGCGGCCGGTCTTCATCGACGTCCACGCTAATCCCGCCCGCTCGGCGCTGCGTCCGCCGTCCGGACGAGTGGGCTCCTCCCCGCGGCCGAGCCGGGCGTACCTGGTCGAACCGGGCGTACCTGGTCGAACAGATCGACCAGGTGTGCCCGATCTCGCCAGGTCCACCCGAAGTCACCGGGCGCCCGGGCCGCCCGATCTCGCCAGGTACGCCCGATCTCGCCAGGGACGCCGGGATCCGCCGGGTGCCAGGATGGGCACGAGACCCGCAGGAGGACCCGTGAGCCGTCGCAAGGCCTGGAACACCGACCCCGAACCGCTGCTCCGCGTCGAGGAGGGCTTCCGCCTCGACCGCGTCGACCCCGACGGCACGCCGGGCTTCCCCGGCCGCAAGATCGACGGGCTCGAGGCCCTCGCCGCCGGTGCCGACCGCCTCGCCGCCCTGCAGGAACGCCTGCACGCCGCGAGCACCGCCGGCGACCAGCGTCGTGTGCTCCTCGTGCTGCAGGCGATGGACACCGCGGGCAAGGGCGGCATCGTCTCGCACGTCGTCGGCGCGGTCGACCCGAACGGCGTCCACTACGCGGGCTTCGGGGTGCCCACCGCCGAGGAGCGCGAGCACGACTTCCTCTGGCGCATCGAACGGCAGCTCCCCGCGGCGGGGCAGCTCGGTGTGTTCGACCGATCCCACTACGAGGACGTCCTCGTCCAGAAGGTGCGCGCGTTCGCCCCGCCCGAGGAGATCGAGCGTCGGTACGGCGCGATCGTCGACTTCGAGGACCGTCTGGTCGAGCAGGGCACGACGATCGTCAAGGTCATGCTGCACATCTCGAAGGACGAGCAGCGCGAGCGCCTCGGCGACCGGCTGGACCGCCCCGACAAGCACTGGAAGTTCACCCCGGGCGACATCGACGAGCGTCTGCTGTGGGACGAGTACCAGCAGGCGTACCAGACGGTGTTCGAGCGCACCTCGACGGCCCGGGCACCCTGGTACGTCGTCCCCGCGAACCGCAAGTGGTACGCCCGACTCGCCGTGCAGCAGCTCCTGCTCCGCGCGCTCGAGGACCTCCAGCTCACCTGGCCCGCCGCCGACTTCGACGTGGCCGAGCAGCGACGGCGGCTCGCGGAGTCCTGATCCCGCTCACGGTCTGGAGGCCCGGCACCCCTCCGCCCCGCGGCCGACGGCCCGCGCGCGGCCGGTAGCCGGTCGATCGGGGCTGGCCAGGCGGGCTCGTGTCACGTAGACTCGATCGGTCGGCCTTCGGCACCGCGGTATGTGACCGCGGGTTTCGTTTGGGTGTGTGTGCGCTCGAGGGCTGGATTCACGTCGATCCGCGACGGGAAGAACCCCCTCCCCGCTGAAGAGCCCCCGCCGATGTCGCTGCCGGGCGCTGTGGGACGTCTGCACCCCGGAAAGTAGCAATGGCCCCGTACGACAAGGGCGCGCGTCAGCGTGCCGACGACCGAGTCCGCCACGCGAACGGCACGCCCGCCGCTCGCAGCAGCAAGCACCGCGGGTACCGCGCCGCCGACCCGGCCCAGCCGCGGCAGAAGCAGCGCTGGGACGCCGAGGAGCGTCGCGGCCGCGCATCGCAGGGCGAGCGCCCGGCTCGCCCGAACTGGGAGCCGCGCGACGGCGGCCAGCGCCGTGACGACCGCGGCGGACGCGGGTTCGACCGTGACCGTGGTGGTCGTGGCCACGACCGCGACGACCGTGCTCCGCGTCGGTTCGACCGTGACGACCGTGCCCCTCGTCGTGAGGACGACCGTGGTGCTCGTCGGTTCGACCGCGACGACCGTGCTCCGCGTCGGTTCGACCGCGACGACCGCGCTCCCCGTCGTGATGACGACCGTGCCCCGCGTCGATTCGACCGTGACGACCGTGCTCCGCGTCGGTTCGATCGCGACGACCGCGCTCCCCGTCGCGATGACGACCGTGCCCCGCGTCGGTTCGACCGCGACGACCGTGCCCCGCGTCGGTTCGATCGTGACGACCGTGCCCCCCGTCGTGACGACGACCGTGCCCCGCGTCGGTCCGATCGTGACGACCGTGCCCCCCGTCGCGATGACGACCGTGGTGCTCGTCGGTTCGACCGTGACGACCGTGCCCCGCGCCGGTTCGACCGCGACGACCGCGCTCCCCGTCGTGACGACGACCGTGGTGCCCGACGCCCCGACCGCGACGACCGTCCGCAGCGCCGGTCGTTCGACCGTGACGACCGTGCCCCGCGTCGCTTCGACCGTGACGACCGTGCCCCGCGCCGGTTCGACCGCGACGACCGCCCGCAGCGCCGCTCCTCCGACGACGACCGCGCGCCCCGCCGCGACCGCGACGACCCGCGCCCGGCCTACGTCCCCGCGGACGACGTCAAGCTCGAGAAGCTCCAGGCCGAGGCGACCGTCGCGGCCGACGTCGAGGGCGTGACCTTCGCCGACCTCGGCATCGGCGGCAACATCTCCCGCGCCCTGGCCGAGATGGGTGCCACGGCCCCGTTCCCGATCCAGGCGGCGACGATCCCCGACGTGCTGTCCGGCAAGGACGTCCTCGGCCGTGGCCGCACCGGTTCCGGCAAGACGATCGCGTTCGGTGCGCCCCTGGTCGAGAAGCTCATGGAGCACGGCGGCGGCACGAAGCGCAAGATGGGCCGCGCCCCGCGTGCGCTCATCCTCGCCCCGACCCGTGAGCTCGCCCTGCAGATCGACCGCACGGTGCAGCCGATCGCCCGTTCGGTGGGCCTCTTCACGACGCAGATCTACGGCGGTGTGCCCTACGGCCGCCAGGAGGGTGCCCTCGAGCGCGGCGTCGACATCATCGTCGGCACGCCCGGCCGGGTGCAGGACCTCATGAACAAGGGGAAGCTCGACCTCAGCGAGGTCGTCGTCTCCGTGCTCGACGAGGCCGACCACATGTGCGACCTCGGGTTCCTCGAGCCGGTGCGCGAGATCCTCTCCGCGACCGCCGAGGTCACCCCGCAGGGCAACCGCGCCCAGAAGCTCCTGTTCAGCGCCACGCTCGACGCCCAGGTGGCGTCGCTCGTGTCCGAGTTCCTGCACGAGCCGAGCGTCCACGAGGTCGCCGGCGAGGACCAGGCGTCCTCGACCATCGACCACCGCGTGCTGGTCGTCGAGCAGCGCCAGAAGGACCAGGTGCTCGAGGAGCTCGTCGCCGGCGACGGCAAGACGATCGTCTTCGCCCGCACCCGGGCCTACGCCGAGCGCCTGGCCGACCAGTTCGAGGACGCCGGCATCCGGGCGACCTCGCTCCACGGTGACCTCAACCAGTCGCGCCGCACGCGCAACCTGCAGCTGCTCACGAGCGGCCGGGTGAACGTCCTCGTCGCGACGGACGTCGCGGCGCGCGGCATCCACGTCGACGACGTGTCGCTCGTCGTGCAGGCGGACGCCCCGGACGACTACAAGGCGTACATGCACCGCTCCGGCCGCACCGGCCGTGCCGGCAAGGAGGGCACCGTCGTCACGCTCGTCCCGCGTGGCCGCGTCCGGAAGATCGAGGGCATCCTCGAGAACGCCGAGATCGAGGCGGACCTCGTGCAGGCCGCCCCCGGCGACGGCATCGTCGCGGAGCTCGCGGCGCGCTAGACGCGACCACCTCGACCGACGGGAGGCACGGAGCCAGCTGGCACCGTGCCTCCCGTCCGTCCGGAAGGGGTCAGCGGCTGAAGAAGAGCAGGCCGCGCACGTAGCCGGCCTGGCCGGCGTGCTGCGTGCAGTCGTCGAGGATGCTGACGAGCCGTGCGCCGCGGGTCACCGGCGGGTCCCAGGCGTCGTCGACGACGGCGTCGAGGTCCTCCGGCGCCAGCGTCGCGACGTACGCGACCGTCCGCTCGTGGACCGCGCGGAGGTAGCCGTTCAACAGGTCCGCCGAGGCGCGCACGCGACCGACGTCGTCGCGCGACATCCCGTACCCGAGCGCGTCGGCCGGGAACGGCAGGTCGAACCGATCGACCCAGCCGTCCGCGGTCCAGACCTGCTCGGAGCCGGCGAGGTCGGCGACCTGCGCGTCCTGCCCGCGAGCGATGTGCCAGGCGAGCCACGCGAGGGTGTTCGCGCCGGCCGCCGGGCGAGCGGCGAGCTGGTCCGCGGACAGACCGTCGAGCGCACGCTCGACCGTCTCGGGGACGCGGGAGAACGCTTCGGTGAGGAGTTCGGCAGGGGTCATGCGGCCGACGCTACGCGGCGGGTGCGGGCCCTGCTCCAGGGCCCCGGTCCGCGCTCAGCGGGCGGTGGCCGCGCGGTGCCGCCGGTCGAGCGCTGCGCCGATGGCCTCGAGGGCAGCCGCGACGCCGTTCCGCTCGGTGGCGGGGACGGCCTCGCTGAAGGCCGAGGCGTACGCGGCGCTGACGGCCCGTGCGACGGCTGCGCCCGACGGCGTCAGGTGCACGAGGATGCTCCGCCGGTCGCCCGGGTTCGGGCGCCGTTCGAGGTGCCCGTGGCGCTCGAGCCGGTCGAGCAGCGAGGTCATCGCACCGGTGCTCAGCTCGAGGACGTCGCCGGCCTGCTTCGGTGTCGTCGCCTGCCCCTCCGATGCCGCGAGGTGCACCAGGAAGCGCGTGTCGGTGATACCGAGGCCCTGCGCGGCGCTCTCGTGCGCGAGGACCCGAGCGTGCCGGACCTGCAGGACCCGGAAGGCCGCGATCATCCGTGCGAGCCCGGCGTCGTCCGCGGCCGTGCCGACACGGTGCGCCGGTGCCGGGTCGCCGATCGCGAGGTCGCTCTCGAGGTCGATCTCGACGTCGGGGGAGACCGGGGCCGGGGGGAGGCCGGTCGTGACGGTCAGGGGAGGCAGGGCGGGGGAGGTGTCCGTCACGGGGTGGCTCTTCTCGGGTGGTGATCGCGGCGGCGATCGACGGGACGCGGGCGGACCCGGGTCAGAGGTCCATGCAACAAGTATCTCAACGATTGAGACACCCCCCAACAATGGGGTCATTGCTTCTCTTGTCATCAACACGTTCGACAAGTAGCTTGATCGCCGTAGTACACAGGCACCGTAGCGCGACCAACCACCGCGGGTCCGGAGCCATCACCGATCAGAATCTCTCCTCCGGAGGACAACCATGTCCCGTGTGTCCCCTCGCGCCGCCCGTCTCGCCGCCTGGATCGCCGTGCCCGCCGCCCTCGTCGCCTCGGGCGTCGTCGTGTCGACCGCCTCGTACTCGGCCTTCTCGGCCACCACCACGAACCCCACCAGCAACTGGACCGCCGGCACCGTCGCGCTGTCGGACGACGACGCGAACACCGCGCTCTTCACCGCTGCGAACCTCAAGCCCGGCTCCGTCGACAGCAAGTGCATCACCGTGACCTCCACCGGGTCGCTGCCGTCGACCGTGAAGCTCTACGCGACCTCGCCGTCGACCTCGAGCGTGCTCGCACAGAACACCACGATCAAGATCGAGCAGGGCACCGGCGGCGGCTTCTCGTCGTGCTCGGGCTTCACCCCCGCAGCGACCGGCGGGACCCTCTTCGAGAACACGCTCCCGACCCTCGGGACGCAGGCGACGAACTTCGCCTCGGGCCTCGGTGCGTGGACCACGACCGGTGCCGCCAGCGAGACCCGGGTCTACCGGGTCACGTACACCGTCTCCGCGAACACCCCGAACGCGGCGCAGGGCACCAACGCCCAGATCGGTCTCACCTGGGAGGCCCAGAACAACTAGCAGGGCACCCCGCCCGTCACCACGCCCCCGGTCGAAGGCAGTCATGGTCAGCATCGCAGTGCACGGTGGTCACACCCCGCACGACGTGCTCCACGACGTCGTCGACTGGGGGCGTGTCGTCGTCGCGACCGCGGCCCGGGCCGTCGTCGCGACGCTCCTCGGGCTCGCGCTGTGGTCGGCCGCTCCGGCGCTCCTCGGCTGGCACCCCACCACCGTGATGACCGGGTCGATGGCACCGCGCCTCGCGCCGGGCGACGTCGTGGTGTCGCGACCGGTCGCTCCGGCGGAGATCCGGCCCGGGCAGATCCTGCTCGCCGACGACCCCGACCAGCCGGGACACCTGCGGATGCACCGGTTCGTCGAACCCGGCCCGGACGGCACCGTCGTCACGAAGGGCGACGCGAACCCGCAGGTCGACTCGACGCCGATCGAGCGTTCCGCCGTGCACGGGGTCGGCTTCCTGCGGGTGCCGTCCGTCGCCACCCCGGTGCTCTGGGTCCGTGAGGGCCGCTGGGTCGAGGTCGGCACCGTCGCCCTCGCGCTCGTCGCGGTGCTCCTGCTCTGCACGGTCGACGCTCCGCTCCGTCGACGCGGTCCGCGGCACCGCGGCGACGGTGGGCACGCGGGCAGCGGCGGGCCCACGGGCGACGGCGGCCGGGAGGCACTGATCGCCTCCGCAGCGCCGCCCGCGGTGGGTGCTCACAGCGTCCCGGACCGCCGGTCGTCACGTCCCGTCCCGCGCCACGTCGACGAGCGCGGCCGCGCCGCACGCCGCGCGGCCGTGCAGCGTGTCCCTCGCGTGGGCCAGACCGGGGTCCTCGGGCTCGTCGCCGTCGTGGTCGGGGCGAGCGCCGTGCTCGTGCCGACGCAGGCCGATGCTGCACCGTTCGGTCGGACCACCGGCACGGCCGTCCAGCTCACCGCCGGGACCGTACCGGTCGTCACGACCCTCTCGTGTACGGACTCGAGCAACGGCTCGGTCGTGATCGGCTGGTCGTACGCCGGGGACCCGCCGAAGTCGTTCACCGTGACCGACGAGACCGGGGCGGTGCTCGCGACGACAGCCGACGGCCAGGCGCGGAGCGCGACCGTCAAGCTCAGCAGTGCGCTCGCCCTGGGCACGAGGCGCACCGTGCAGGTGCAGACCAACGCCGCCGCGCCGGGTGCCTGGACGTCGACGCAGAGCGCAGGGGTGCCCATCCAGTTCACGTCGCTCCTCGGGCTCGGGCTCGTCTCCGGCACGAGCTGCGTGCGCTGACGTTCCTGCACGGGCAGCGGCACGCGCCGGTCCTCCACAGGGCGGCACGGGCTCGCGGGTGATGTCCCCGGCCGCCGCTACCGTGGCGGCATGCGGATCCTCCACACCGGCGACTGGCACCTCGGCCGCACGCTGCTCGGTGCGGACCTGCTCGGACACCAGTCGACCTTCGCGGACTTCCTCGTCGAGACCGTCCGCGACCGCGCGGTCGACCTGGTCGTCATCGCCGGCGACGTCTACGACCGTGCGATCCCGCCGGTCGACGCCGTCCGGCTGCTCTCGCGGACGCTCGAACGCCTGGCCGAGACGGCGACGGTCGTGCTGACCCCGGGCAACCACGACTCCGCCGCGCGGCTCGGCTTCGGCGCGGGGGTCATGCACGACCGCGTGCGGATCCTGGCGGAGCCGACGGGCATCGGCACGCCGGTGCTGCTCGACGACGAGCACGGCCCCGTCGCCGTGTACGGGATCCCGTACCTGCACCCCGACCTGACGCGCTACGCCCTCGCGGACGTGCCGGACGAGCCCCTCGCCCGGTCCCACCAGGCGGTCGTCGGCGCAGGCACCGCACGGATCCGAGCAGACCTCGCCGAGCGCCCGGGCACCCGCAGCGTCGTCGTCGCGCACGCCTTCGTCGGCGGGGCTGCTCCGAGCGACAGCGAACAGGACATCCGGGTCGGCGGGGTCGACCAGGTCGCCGCCTCGGTCTTCGACGGCATCGACTACGTCGCGCTCGGACACCTGCACGGAGCGCAGCGCGTGGGCGCGGGGGACCGCATCCGGTACGCCGGGTCCCCGCTCGCGTTCTCGTTCGGGGAACGGCAGCAGCGCAAGAGCGTCACCCTCGTCGAACTGGCGGCCGACGGTGGGGTCTCGGTGGAGCTGGTACCCGCTCCCGTGCCCCGGCGCCTGGTCGACGTCCGGACGAGCATGGAGGCGATCGAGTCCGGCGCGCACCGCGCGGACGCCGACGCCTGGGTCCGCGTCGCGGTCACCGACACCGTCCACCCCGAGCGGCTCTACGCCCGGGTGAAGGACCACTTCCCGCACGCGCTGGCGATCACGCACGAGCCCGCCGACCGCCCCGACCGGCAGGCGGCGCGGGCGGTCACGGCGACCTCGGACCCGGTCGAGGTCGCGGCCGACTTCGTCGCGTTCGCCACCGGCGCGACGCCGGGCGACGACGACCGCGCGGTCCTGACCGAGGCGTACGAGGCAGCGGTCCTCGCGATGCACGACGACCGGGGGCGCTGATGTACCTGCACCGACTCGAACTCCGGGCGATCGGGCCCTACCCCGAACTCGTGACGATCGACTTCGCGGCGCTCGCCGCCTCCGGGGTGTTCCTGCTCGAGGGCCCGACCGGCTCCGGCAAGTCGACCATCATCGACGCCGTGGTGTTCGCCCTGTACGGCGGGCTCGCGGGCGAGGGATCGACGCACGACCGCCTGCACAGCCAGCACGCCGACCCCGGGGTGGAACCCTTCGTGGAGCTCGTGTTCGAGACCGGTGCCGGCGTGTACCGGGTCCGCCGGACGCCGCAGTACGACCGGCCGAAGCAGCGCGGCGCAGGGACGGTGCGACAGCAGGCGTCGGCGCAGCTCTTCCGGCTCGCACACTCCGGCGACGTCGTCGGTGAGCCGGTGTCCTCGCGGATCCCGGAGATCGGGCTCGAGGTCGCTCGGGTCGTCGGACTCGACCGTGCACAGTTCCTGCAGACGGTCGTGCTCCCGCAGGGCGAGTTCGCTCGCTTCCTCCGGGCACCGGGCGAGGACCGCCGGAAGCTCCTGCAGTCGCTCTTCGGCACCCAGGTCTACGACCGCACGGCGGACGAGCTCGCCGCCCGCCGCCGAGAGGTCCAGGCCGAGGTGGAGTCCGCCGACGCCCGGGTGCGGGACGCGCTGAGCCGCTTCGCCCAGGCCGCCGGTGTCGTCGACGCCGACGAGGCCTCGGTGCCGGGGACCCTCGACGCGCTGCGCGCCGTGGCCACGGCGACCGCAGCAGATCGCACCGAGGCGGTCGCGGCGGCGGAACGCGCCCGGGTGCACGAGCACGACGTGGCCGCGCGACTGCAGGCCAGGGCGCGACGTGCCGTGCTCCTCGATCGTCGCCGCGCCCTCGACGACGCCGCACCCCGGGTCGAGGCCGCCCGCGCCCGGCTCGCGCTCGCCGAACGGGCCGTCCGGGTCACGACGCCGGCACAGGGGCTCGACGCCGCCCGTTCCCGTGCTGACGAGCACCGTCGCCGAGCGCACGACCTCCGTGCGCGCCTCGGTGTCCCGTCGGACGTCGACACCGCCGCACGCCGCACCGACCTGGCCACCTGCGTCGCGGCGGTCCGGCACCTCGTCGCGGTCGAGGCCACGCTCGACGACCGCCGACGAGCCCGCACGGACGCCGCCGACCGGGCCGCACTGCTCGTCCGACGGGTGGCCGAGCTCGACCGTGCGCTCGAGGCGCGTCCCGCCGGTCGGGCCGCGCTCGTCGAGGAAGCCCGGACCGCGGCCACCGCCGCGGGCGACGCCGAGGCCGCCCGAGCCGAGGTCGAGCGCCTCCGGCAGCTGCGCGCAGACCTCGACGCCCGTGACGCCGCAGCCGCCGCCGTGCACCGGGCGGAGCAGGTGGTGGCGGACCGCCGCGTCCGCGCCGAAGCGCTCCTGCGGACCGAGCAGGCCCTGCGCACCCGCCGCATCGCCGGACTGGCGGGCGAACTCGGCGCGGCACTCGTCCCGGGCGACCCCTGTCCCGTGTGCGGCGCGCTCGAGCACCCGGACGTCGCCCTGCCGCAGGACGACCACCCGGACGCAGCCGCCGTCGACGAAGCCGCCGACGCATCACGTGTCGCCGACGGCGCCCTCGCCGAGGCGGCGTCCGCGCTCGCCGTCGAGCGTGCCGCCCTCGAACGACTGCGCGCCGCCGTCGGGGAGACGGACGCCGACGCCCTGGCGACCCGAGCCGCGGCCGCCGACGCCCGCGTGCAGGCAGCCCACGCTGCGGCAGTCCGCGTCGCCGAGGTCGAGGGGCAGCGGACGGCGTACGACGACGAGACCCGGGCACTCGAGCGCGAGCACAACACCGTGCAGGCCGACCACGCCGTTCTCGTGGCGACGAGCGGGGCAGAGGGATCGCGGCTCGACCAGGACGCCGCTGCCGTGACGGACGCCCGACAGCGCGCAGCGACCGTCGCCGCGGGCTCCTGGGACGCATCCGCCGACACCGACGGCCGCATCGGTGGGACGTCGGACGACCGCTCCCTCGCGCAGCTGGTCCGGCAGCTCGACGACCTCGTCGCACGAGCCGACGAGGTCGCCGTCGCCGAGTCGCAGGCGACGACGGCGGCACAGGCCGTGCGCGAGCGGTCCGCCGAGGTCGACCTGGCGCTGACCGAGCAGGGCTTCGACACGCTCGACGCGGCCCGGGCAGCACTGCTCCAGCCGGATGCCTCGGCCGCGCTGCAGGCCGAGGTCGTCGCCGCCGAGCGGGAGCGTGCCGTCGTCGACGCCGGGCTCGTCGAACCGGCGGTGGTGGCGGCCGCCGCCGACGAGGGCTCCGCCGCCGGGGCCACCGTCGCGCTCGACCTGGACGCCGCCCGCACCGCGACCGTCGCCGCTGCCGAGCGTGCGGACGAGGCCACCCGCGCGGCGGTGTCCGCGTCCGACCGGTCGGAGGCCGCAGCCCGCTGTGCCGCCGAGGTGGTCCGGGCCGTCCGTGCTCGCGACGACACGTCGGCACGCAGCCGCGCCGTGGTCCGCCTGGCAGACGTCGCGAACGGTGTCACCGCCGTGAACCCGAGCGGGATCACCCTCGGTACCTACGTGCTCATGCGGCGCTTCGAGGACGTCGTCGCCGCAGCCAACGACCGGCTGCGGGGGATGCTCGGAGGGCGGTTCACCCTCGAGACGTCCGACGAGCGCGAGGCCGGGTCACGGGCCCGCCGGACCGGCCTCGCGCTGGCCGTCCACGACCACACCACCGACACCCGGCGCGCCCCGGGGAGCCTGTCCGGCGGCGAGACCTTCACGGTGTCGCTCTGCCTGGCACTCGGGCTCGCCGACGTCGTGCAGGCCGAGGCCGGCGGGGTCTCGCTCGGCACCCTGTTCGTCGACGAGGGGTTCGGCACGCTGGACCCGGAGACGCTGGACGACGTCATCGGGCAACTCGCACGCCTGACCGCCGGCGGACGGCAGGTCGGCATCGTGAGCCACGTCGAGGAGCTCAAGCAGCGCATCCCCGAGCGCATCGCCGTGCGGCGCACCGCCGAGGGCGGCTCGCGGGTCACGACCACGGTCTGACGGTCCGCGCGGGCAGCGGGCGGCGGGCAGCGGGCAGCAGACGTCGGACCGCAGACCGCCGCTGCGGACCTCGCGGGCGGTCGACGGACGGCTGTGGTCAGGGCGACGGCGGCGCGTCCACCGTGCCGTCGGGCGGCGGCAGGATGTCGGCGGCGATCCACGGGAAGACCCACGTGAACAGCGCGTACACGATCACCGCGAGCAGCACGAGCAGCTCGAGGACCTTCAGGGCAGCAGGGCCGGGCAGGATCCGCCAGACGAACGGGAAGATCACTTCGGCGTCTCCGAGAGTTCCTTGGGGGTGCCCTCCGAGACGGGCATCCAGTAGTCGAGCTTGGCGTGGGTCACGTAGCGCTCCTTGGCGGACCACATGGGGTGGCACGCGGTCAGGGTGAGCCAGCGGTCCTCGGCCGAGGGCGTGACACCCGGCTGGTTCGGCACCGGCGCGATCGTCTCGATCTTGTCCGGGGTGACGATCTGCGAGTCGGTGACCTTGTAGACGTACCAGACGTCGAAGTCCTTCTCCTCGTCGGTCACCCGGACGACGATCGCGTCGTCGGTCTTGAGCTCCGCGATCTGGTTGAGCGGCTTGCCGTACGTCACGCGGTGCCCGGCAACGGCGAAGTTGCCCTCGGCGCCCGGCATCGCGGTGTCCTGGTAGTGCCCGAGCCCGATCGTGTTGAGCACGCGCTCGCGGTCGGTGCCCTCACCGATCGGACGGAGGTAGTCGGCGCCGAAGCGGGGGATCTGCATCGTGCCGAACACGCTCGTGACCTCCGGCGGTTCGGCGAGCACGGGCGCCTCGCCCCGGTGCTCCGAGCCCTCGACCTTCGGCGCCGCGCGCTGCCCGAGGTCGTCGACGAGCTTCGTCTGCTCGTTCACGGCGACGACGTCCGTCCACCACGCGGTCCACACCACGTAGAGGCCCGTGCCGGCACCGGCGATGATCAGGAGCTCGGCCAGCAGCGAGACGAGCGCCCCGCCGACGGTCTGACGGCGTCGAGGGCGTCGTGGCGGCCGCGTGGCCTCGTCCTCGCGCGCCGAGCGGCGCGTCGGGGCGGTGTCGTGTGCGGTCACGGTGCTCCTGATCCGGATGGGGTGGTCGGACAGGTCTATCAGACCACGCCGACGAACAGGTGACGAGTCCTCGCACCTGTGGATGCCCACGGGTCCCGCTAGCGTGGACGGATGACCCCGGTGTTCCGACCGTTCCGCCCCGACGACACCGAGGCGGTCGTCGCCCTGTGGGAAGCCTGTGGGTTGCTGCGTCCGTGGAACGACCCGCGTCGTGACATCGCGCGGAAGGTCGCCGAGCAGCCCGAGCTCTTCCTGGTCGCCGAGCAGCCCGACCAGCCCGAGCACGACGACGAGCGCACGGTCGTGGGCGTCGGCATGGCTGGGTACGACGGGCACCGCGGCTGGGTGAACTACCTGGCCGTCCGTCCCGACCTGCAGGGCTCCGGGCTCGGTCGCGCCTTCATGGCCGAGTTCGAACGGCTGCTCACCGAGCGCGGGTGCCCGAAGGTCAACGTGCAGGTGCGCGAGGGGAACGAGCAGGTCCTCGGGTTCTACGCCTCGCTCGGGTACGCCCCGGACCGCGCGGTCTCGCTCGGCAAGCGCCTCATCGCCGACGATTGACTCCGGCGCCCGACGACTGACTCCGACGGCCGACGGCCGACGGCCGACGTCCGGCGCCCGGCGCCCGGCGCCCGACGACTGACTCCGGCGCCCGACGCCCGACGCGCGCTAGGCCAACGCCAGTCCGACCGCGGCCACGAACGCGAGCACGATCCCGGTCCACTGCACCGCGGTCAGCCGTTCGCGCAGCACGACGCCGGCGAGCACCACCGTGCCGATCGGGTACAGCGCGTTGAGGACGCTCACCACCGGGAGCGTGGCGTCGCCCGAGCCGACGTGCAGCGCCGCCTGGATGCAGGCGTTCGCGAGGGCGTCGAGCACCCCGCACGCCACCACGGCGACCACCGTCGGTCGTGGCCAGCGCGGCCAGCGGAACGGACCCCGCCACCGCGACGGACCCGACGAGCCGGGTCGGCGCGACCGGCCCGGTCGACGCACCGCCCTCGCGTCAGCCGCGGCCGGTGCCGGCGGACCGACGCGATCCGTGCCTCCCGGCCGACCGGACCGTGCCGGCCGCACCGGCCCCGACCGCGCCGCCACCGCGACCGCCACGGCGCCGAGCAGCACCGTCTGCACCACCCGCCCGACCAGGAGCGTCGCGACCCCGGCGTCCCCGGGTGCCGCGTCGTACGCGAGCACGATCCCGCCGAACCCGCACCCTGCCACCGCGGCCGTCGATACCCCGACCGCGGTCACCCGCGCACCCGAGGAGTCCCGCACCGCCGCGACCAGCACGACCGCGAGCACCGCGACCACGAGCGCGACCGACGCCGCCAACGACAGCACCGTCCCGCCCAGCAGCGCGACGACGACCGGGGTGAGCGCGGCGAACACCGCCGTCAGCGGCGACAGCACGCTCATCGGGCCGACGGCCAGCGCCCGGTACAGCAGCAGCACCGCCACGGACCCGGAGACACCCGCGGCCGTCCCCGCGACGACCGCGCCGGTCGAGAACGACGCACCCACGAGCGGCACCCCGGCGCCGAGCGGGACCAGCCCGACCGCCGCAGCGGCGGCCGCGACGACCACGGCCCGGACCCGGCGTGCGGCGAGGCCGCCGAGGAAGTCGGCCGCCCCGTAGACGACCGCACCGGTCAGGCCGAGCAGGACGGAGAGCACGGCTCCCATCCTGCCCGTGCCGGTAGCCTGCGCGGGTGAGCGTTCCCTACCACCGCCTGCCCCGTGTCGATGCCCGTTGGCGCTGGTGGCGTCCGCTGGTCGCGCTCGCGTTCCTCGTCGGGTACTACGTCGTGACGCAGATCGTCCTCGCGGTGGCGTACTTCGTGCCGATCGGTGCGACGCAGGGCGCCGAGGGGCTGATCGGGTTCCAGGACGACCTGACGAGCGGCGCCCTCGACCCCACGGACCCGCTCATCCTGTCGCTGACCCTGCTGTCGCTCGTGGTGCTGCTGCCGGGCATCCTGCTCGCGGTGAAGATCGCCCGGATCGGCCCGGCGGGCATCCTGTCGTCGACGCGCTTCCGGGTGCGCTGGCGGTGGACGCTGTGGTGCCTGCTCCCCACGCTCGTCATCGCGATCCCGATGTTCCTGCTGCAGACGTGGGGGATGTTCTCGTTCGACGGCGGCTTCGGCTGGGACCACGACGCCATCGGGCAGTCGACGGTCTCGCCCGCCACCCTGACCTTCACGATCGTGATGGTCCTGGTGCTCGTGCCCTTCCAGGGTGCAGCGGAGGAGTACGTCTTCCGCGGCTTCCTGATCCAGACCATCGCGTCGTGGATCCCGGTCCGGATCGTCGGCGTCGTCGTCGCCGTCGCGGTGTCGACGGTCGTGTTCGCCGCGGGGCACATCCCGAACGGCTACAACGTGTGGGGCATCCTCGACGTCGGCTCGTTCGGGCTGATCGCAGCGATCATCGTGCTGCGGACCGGCGGCATGGAGGCCACCGTCCTGCAGCACGCCTTCAACAACATCATGATCTTCGTGCTGCAGGCCCCCGGCTGGTCGAAGGTCGACCTCGACGCCTCGGACGGCACCGCGGGTGGCTTCCTGGTCACGCTCGCGACCTCGCTCGCCTTCTGGGGCATGATCGAGCTCCTCGCGTGGTGGCGGGGGGTCGACCGTCGCTTCCCGGGACACGAGGCGCCCCGCTTCCGCGGTCCGGCTCCGGTCTGGGCGGGCGGTCGGCAGTGGACCCTGCCGGGAGGCACGGGCTGGGCAGCCGCACCGGCCCGCGGTCCCGAGACGGACCGGGACACGTCGGCGGCCGGCCCGGACGACGCGGTGCCTGTGGACGAGACGGTGGGTGTCGCCCCGCGCTCGTAGGCTGGGTGCATGAGCACGACGACCACGACCTCGCCGTCGCGGGCTGCCGCGCTCGACGTCCTGCACCGCGTGTGGGGGTACGACGCCTTCCGCGGCGAGCAGGCCGCGATCATCGACCAGGTCGTCTCCGGCGGCGACGCGCTCGTGCTCATGCCGACCGGTGGCGGCAAGTCGCTCTGCTACCAGGTGCCCGCGCTCGTCCGTGACGGCGTCGGCGTGGTCGTCTCGCCGCTCATCGCCCTCATGCAGGACCAGGTCGACGCCCTCGCCGCCAACGGCGTCCGCGCCGCGTTCCTCAACTCGACCCAGGGCCCCGACGAGCGCGCCCGGGTCGAACGGGCGGTCGTCTCCGGCGAGGTCGACATGCTCTACCTCGCGCCCGAGCGCCTGCGACTCGAGTCGACCCGATCCCTGCTCGACCGCGCACGCATCGCCCTGTTCGCCATCGACGAGGCACACTGCGTGGCCCAGTGGGGCCACGACTTCCGCCCCGACTACCTCGAGCTGAGCGTGCTGCACGAGCGCTGGCCGACGGTGCCGCGCGTCGCCCTCACCGCGACAGCGACGCCGCAGACCCACCGCGAGATCTCCGGCCGACTCGGGCTCGACGACGCCGCGCACTTCGTGGCCGACTTCGACCGGCCCAACATCCAGTACCGCATCGAGCCGAAGACCGGCGCGCTGCAGCAGCTGCTGACGTTCATCCGCACCGAGCACAGCGGCGACGCCGGCATCGTCTACTGCCTGTCCCGCAACTCGGTCGAGCGCACCGCGGCCGCCCTCGCCGACCAGGGGATCCCGGCGCTGCCGTACCACGCCGGCCTCGACGCGAAGGTCCGTGAGCGCAACCAGTCGACGTTCCTCCGCGAGGACGGCATCGTCATGGTCGCGACGATCGCCTTCGGCATGGGCATCGACAAGCCGGACGTGCGGTTCGTGGCGCACCTCGACCTGCCGAAGTCGGTCGAGGGGTACTACCAGGAGACCGGGCGTGCGGGTCGTGACGGGCTGCCCTCGACGGCGTGGCTCGCCTACGGGTTGAACGACGTCGTGCAGCAGCGCCGGATGATCGACCAGTCCGAGGGCGACGCGGCGCACCGGCGGCAGCTCAGCGCCCACCTCGACGCCATGCTCGCGCTGTGCGAGACGATCGAGTGCCGCCGGGTGCGGTTGCTGGCGTACTTCGGGCAGGAGTCCACGGCCTGCGGGAACTGCGACACCTGCATTGCGCCGCCCGAGCCGTGGGACGGCACCGTGCCCGCGCAGAAGTTCCTGTCGACCGTGGTCCGGCTGGAGCGTGAGCGCGGCCAGCGGTACGGCGTCGCGCACCTCGTGGACATCCTGGTCGGCAAGCAGTCGCCCCGCGTGCAGGAGCTGCGGCACGACTCGCTCGCCACGTTCGGCATCGGCAACGACCTGGGCGAGGGGGAGTGGCGTGCGGTCGCCCGGCAGCTCCTGGCGCAGGGCTACGCGGCGGTGTCGGGCGACGGCTTCGGCACGATCGTCCTCAGCCCCACGAGCGCCGAGGTCCTGAGCGGTCGTACGCGCGTGCTGATGCGTCGCGACCCGGTGAAGGCTCCGCGGGGTCAACGGGTGCGACGTCAGGCGGTCACCGACGTGCCGCAGGAGGCGCTCGGCCTGTTCGAGGCGCTGCGTGCCTGGCGTGCGGCGCAGGCCCGGGAGCAGGGGGTCCCCGCCTACGTGGTGTTCAACGACGCGACGCTGCGGGGGATCGCTGCGGTGAAGCCGGCGGACGAGGACGCCCTCAGCGAGATCTCCGGCATCGGCGGCGCGAAGCTCGAGCGCTACGGGCGCGCGGTCCTCGACGTGGTCGCAGCGCACGCGGACTGAGCCGCCGGCGGTCGCCACGCAGATGCATTCCGCAGACGGAATGTGGCCCGCCCGACGCTCACTACACTCGGAACCTCCCACGACGAGGAGGCCCGGTTGCCCGGTACGACGAAGTTCGCCACCACGATGAGCCGTGCGGTGGTGACCCCGCTCGCGCGCCTGGTCTGGCGACCGCGCATCGTGGGACGGAAGAACGTACCGAAGCACGGGCCGGTCATCCTGGCGAGCAACCACAGGTCCTTCATCGACTCCCCGGCGATCACCCTCATGGCGCCGCGCAAGGTGTCCTTCCTGGCCAAGCAGGAGTACTTCACCGGGACCGGTCTGCGCGGTGCGGTCTCGCGCGCGTTCTTCGGCGGGATCGGTGCCATCGGGGTCGAACGCGGAGCGGGAGCCGCGGCGCAGCACGCCCTCGACCTCGGGCTCGAGCGGCTCGAGGCCGGCGAGGCCTTCGCCATCTACCCCGAGGGCACCCGGTCCCTCGACGGTCGGCTCTACAAGGGTCGGACCGGCGTGGCCTGGCTGGCGCTGACGAGCGGGGCGCCGGTGGTGCCGGTCGCACTCACCGGCACCGAGGACGTGCAGCCCGTCGGCTCGCGGCTGCCGCGGCTCGCCCGCGTCACCATCGAGTTCGGTGCACCGATGGACCTGTCCCACTTCGGCGAGGCGTCGTCCGGCCGTGCACGGCGCCACGCGACCGACGCCGTGATGGACGCGATCCAGGCGTTGAGCGGGCAGGAACCCGCGAACGCCTACAACAATCCGCCGTCGACGATCGTCGAGCGGGTCAAGCAGGTGCTGCGGCGCGACGACCCGACGCAAGCGGTCGAGCCCGACTGATCCAGAACGCGCTATTGCACATTCGGAATATCAGTGGTTGAATCGTCCTCGTGCCCGAGGCACGAGCCCAGTCGGACCGCCCAGGACGGCCCGATCCACCACTGACCGGAAGGCAAGCAGCATGTCCTCCACGCCCCTCTTCGACTCGATCTCGCGTCGGGCCTCCCGCGCCGCGACCACGGCTCCGGAACAGGCGCAGCCCGCGGTGACCCTTCCGGCGGCACCGGCACCGGCCCCGACGGCGACGCCCGCTCCGGCAGCAGCGGTCTCCGTCACCGCCGCACGCACCCGGGTCGTCCCCGCACCCACCTCGCCGCTGACGGCTCCCGTGTCCCCGATGCGGTCCGCCCTGGTGCCGGCTGCCCTCGTCGCCGCGATCGACGAGATCCCGCAGCGGGTCGGGACCGCGCTCCCGAACGAGGTCGCCGTCACGCCCGACCAGCTCGCCCTGGTCGAAGCGGTGACCGATGCGATCACCCGCGCGGTCGTCGACGCCGTCGTCGGGGAGCTCGAGCGCATCACGCGCGACGGCGTCGTCCGCGGCTGAGCCGACCGGCACCGCCACCGATGACGGACGACGTCCGAACGTCCCGACACACCCGATCCCGACACACCCCATCCCGACCCACCCGATCCGACCTCCCGACACGATGACGACGACCACGACCGACAGCGCCCCCGGCTCGGCGCCGGCGGCACCGATCCGCCCCCGCGGAGCGGCCCGCCGAGCGGCGAACGACGCCACTGCCCGGTCCGTCCGTGTCGGCCACCAGACCGCCGAGGCGGCGGTCCCCCCTGCCGCCGCCTCGGTGTCCACCACCACCACCACCACCGCCATCGACGACGCTCGGTCCGGAGCAGCCCTGCCGAGTCGTCGTGACCTCCGCACCCCTCGCCGGTCCGCCGATCGTCCCGGCAGGCTCGGCAAGCACAACAAGCACAACAAGCACAACAAGCACGGCCTGCGCGTACCCGACCTGCGCGTGCCCGACCCGCGCATCTCCGGGCGACCCGGGCGTGACCGGCGCGTCCCCGAGCTCCGCAGGGGCGTCGCTGTCGGTCGGCCTCAGCGTCCCGCGGCGCTGCCGGCGGCCCGATCGGGGTCGTCCTCGCGACTCCTCCCGGTGACGGCGTCCGCCCTCGCAGCCTGCCTGGTCGTCTCCGTGTCGACCCCGGCCGCCGCACTCGACGACCCCACCGGGTTCGGTCTCGGCGCCGCACCCGCATCCGCACCCGCGCACCAGGTCGCCCCGGCGCCGGAGCAGCACTACCGCGTCGCGTCCGGCGTCACCGTCACCGTCGTCCGCGACGGCTTCGACGTGCAGGCGACCCGGGCGGGTGGCGATCGACACGGCCGCGTGCAGATCACGACGGGCTCGGACGTGGTCCGTCCCGTCGCGGGGACGATCCCGACCGCCGGAGGCTTCGGCGGTCGGCAGGTCGCCGGGTGTGGTGCGTGCTCGACGAACCACCACGGGCTCGACTTCGCCGCGGCATCCGGGACGCCCGTCGTCGCCTCGATGCCCGGACGGGTCGTGTCCGCCGGGCCGCTCGGCGGGTACGGCAACCAGGTGCTCCTCGCACATCCGGACGGCACGCAGACGCGGTACGGGCACCTGTCCCGCATCGACGTCCTGCCCGGGCAGACGCTGTCGGCCGGCGAACAGCTCGGCGCCGTGGGCAGCACCGGGGTCTCCACCGGCCCGCACCTGCACTTCGAGGTCATCGTCGGCGGGACGCCGATCGATCCGGCCCCGTGGCTGGCCGCTCGCGGCCTGCTCTGAACGGGTCGCACCGGCGACGGGTGTCGGCGTCCGCACGCCGACCGGGCCAGGCTGGTCGGGCCGTGCAGGCGTAGCGTCGAGAGCGACGTCGGCAGGGTGCCGGACGCAGGACGGAGACAGCGGTGCGCGTGACGGTGCTGGGTACGGGGACGATGGGTGCAGGGGTCGCGGGGTCGCTGCTGCGCGAGGGCCACCGGGTGACCGTGTGGAACCGCAGCGCCGACAAGGCCCGCCCGCTCGGCGACGCCGGCGCCACCGTGGCGACGGACGCTGCCGCGGCGGTCAGCGACGCCGAGGTCGTCCTGCTGACGCTCTTCGACACCGATGCGGTCGTCGACGTCCTCGAGACCGCTGCCGGGGACGCTCCCGCGGACGCCGTGTGGGTGCAGGCCTCGACCATCGGCGTCGCGGGGACCGAGACCGTGGTGCAGTTGGCCGAGAAGTACGGCATCACCCTCGTCGAGGCGATGATGCTCGGCACGAAGGCCCCGGCGGAGCAGGGCAAGCTCACCATGCTCGCCGCCGGCCCGTCGGACGTGCTCGACCGTGTGGACCCGGTGCTCGACGCCATCGGGGCGAAGACCGTCCGCGCGGGTGAGCGGGTCGGCGACGGCACGGCCCTGAAGCTCGCGGCCAACGCCTGGGTCGCGTCGATCACCGCCGCCACCGGCCAGTCGCTCGCGATCGCCCGTGCGCTCGGACTCGACCCGCAGCTGTTCCTCGACGCGATCGACGGCACCGCGAGCGACTCGCCCTACGCGCACACGAAGGGTGCAGCGATGATCGGCGGTGACCTCGCGCCGCAGTTCGCCCTCGACGGCCTGCGCAAGGACATCGGGCTGATCGGCGACGCGGCACGGACCGCGGGGGTGTCGACGACCCTCCTCGACGCGCTCGACCGGGTCTACGCCGACGCCAGTGCAGCGGGGCACGGCGCCGACGACATCGCTGCGGTGGGCACCGCCTTCGCCGACGACCAGCGGTAGGCCGCCCGCCGGGTCAGTCTCGGCGCAGCCAGCGCAGCACGGCGCCGCGGAGTCGTCCGACGGCCTCGTCGTTCATCGTGTTCGCCAGGTCGAAGGCCTCCCGCGCGGGGTCGGCGCCGTTCCGGATGCGCCGGAGTGCGGCGTCGGCCCGGGCACGCGCGTCGAGCTCGGCGAGCGGCATGTCGTCCTCGGGGTCGCGCGCGTGCTCGCGGCCCGGCTCCTGCGACCGCGGACCGAGCGGTGGGACCCCGACGGGTTCGTCCGGTGCGCTGGGCATGGGACGAGGCTACGCGGAGCGCTCCGTGTCGGCCGCGTCCTCGTCGTGGTCGACGACCCGGGCCATCTCCTCGAGGAACGCGACGATGACCGACATGTCCGTCTGGGGCAGGTGCTCGGCGACCTCGATCGCGCGGGTGTCGAGCTGGTCGATCACCCGCAGCACCTGCCGCATCGACCCGCCGGACGCGGTGAGGATGACCCCGCGGCGGTCGTGGGGGTCGGGGTGTCGTTCGACGTGACCGCTGCGGACGAGTCGGTCCACGAGTGCCGAGGTCGACGCCGGCGTGATCTCGAGTCGGTCGGCGAGTTCCTTCGCGTTGACGGAGCGTCCCTCGGACTCGGCGTCCAGCAGGACCCGGAGCGCGAGCAGTGCGTTCTCGCCGATGCCGAGTGCCTCGCGCGCCCGGCGCTGGGCAGCGCTCTCGGCACTCCGGTACCTACGGAGCGCGTTCAGTACGTCCACCGCGTCGACCCTGGATCCTGACCCGTACCAGAAGCCCGTGGTGGTGTTCGTCACCTCGGTCGTCATACGGACAATGCTAGACGCTCTAGTTAGGTTGTCTAGCGAGTGTCCCCTGGGAGCGCGTCTGCCGGATGGCTCGCAACACCCGTGACGCGGTCCCGAAACACCGCCGCAACGCCCGCTCGGTAGCTTCGCCGCATGCAGGAGCCGACGTGCTGAGCCGACTCGCGGGGAGCGTGTTCCACGTCGGGAGCGCGGTGGAGCGGGCCGACGTGGTCGCGAGGATGCTCGACGTCTACGTCGTCCGGCCCGACGCGGGTGTGGTCGAGGAGGAGTCCACGGTCGGCTCCGTGCTGCACCGCGTCGTGGGTGCACGCGCGCCCGCACGACGCCGTGAGCGTGCGGCCGTCGTCGAGTCGCTCGCCCTCGACCGGCACGAACCCGCCTCGGTCGCACACGCGGTCGGTGTGGCACGGGACCACGCCCGTCGCGCGCGTGAGGTCGTGTCCACCGAGCTCTGGGACTGCCTCGACGTCACCCGGTCGCGCATGCCGCGCAAGGTCGCCGTCGACCGGGCGCACGAGTTCCTCGCGTGGGTGCGGGAACGGAGCGCGCTGGCCGTCGGCGTCGTCGAGGGTGACGTCAGCCGCGACGAGGTGTGGGAGTTCTTCACCCTGGGCAGGTCCCTGCTGCGGTGCGGCCTCACGGCGCGGTTGCTGGCGTCCTCGCTCGTCGACGCGGGGTCGGCGGCGTCCTGGACCACCGCGCTGCGGGCGTGCGGCGCCGGCGAGGCCTTCCGACGGGGGCGCGACCACCACGGCGTCGATCCGCGGGACGCCGCCGGGTTCCTGCTCCACGAGTCGCACAGCCCGCGGTCGCTCGCGTTCCTCGCGGCGCGCGCCGACGACTGCCTCGCGGACGTCGCGCCCGCCTGCGTGGGGGACCAGGTCGCCGCGTTCCGGGTCGCGCGTTCGGCGCTCGGACGCGTGGAGGTCGGTGCTCCGGACCGGGTCCGAGCCGCCGCCGAGGATCTCGCCGCCGCGGTCGACGCCGTCGTCGCGGCGCTCGAGGACCGCGTCTTCACGGTCGCGACCCCCGCGCGCTGAGCTGCGGTCGTCGGGCGGGGCACAGCGCCGGACGGGAGGATCGTGGCGGGCTGGCGCCGTGCCTCCCGGCCGGCATCCTGTCGCGGTGCGCGCGGCGGGGGTGGCCCGTGCCTCCTGGCCGGCGACGGTCCCGACGCTCAGACCGAGCTGGACCGGTCCGCCACCGCCTCGTCGCGCTCCAGGTCGCGCCGCAGCGCGGCGCGCGACGCCCGCGTGCCGACCACCGGCACCGCGTGCGTGACCGCGAGGTGCAGTCGGGCGTCGGCGTCGTACCGCAGCCGCAGGTGTTCCCAGCGGACGAGCCAGACCAGGGCGATCGCGAGCGCGACGAAGCCCGACGCGGCTCCCACCACGATCGCCCAGCGCGGCCCCCACGCGTCGGCGACGGCGCCCACCACCGGGGCGCCGATCGGCGTGCCCCCGGCGAAGATCGCCATGTACAGCGCCATCACGCGACCGCGCATCGCGGGCTTCGTGGTGGTCTGCACGAGCGCGTTGGCCGTGGTCATGAAGGTGAGCGAGGCCAGGCCGACGAAGACGAGCACGACCGCGAAGGTCCAGTACGTCGGGGCGAGGGCCGCCGCCGTGCACGCCAGGCCGAAGCCGGCCGAGGCGACGACGAGGGTCCGCATCCGCGGGCGGTCCCGCCGGGCGGAGAGGAGCGCGCCGGCGACCGAACCGATCGCCATGACGGAGTTCAGCAGGCCGAACTCGCCGGCACCCTTGCCGAACTCGACCCGCGCCATGGTCGAGGTGAAGATGGGGAAGTTCACGCCGAAGGTCCCCACGACGAAGATCATGCAGAGCACCACGATGATGTCCGGACGGGTCCGCACGTAGGTGAAGCCGGCGAGGATCTGCCCCTTCCCGCGCTTCGCGCGCACGCGTTCGGCGAGCTGGGCGGGGTCGACGAAGCGGAGCGCGACGAGGACGGCCAGGAACGAGCCGGCGTTGATGACGAACACCCAGCCGGACCCGATCGCGGCGATGAGCACCCCCGCGACCGCGGGCCCGATGAGCCGGGCGGCGTTGAAGGACGCCGAGTTCAGCGCAACGGCGTTCGAGACGTGCTCGCCCTGCACGACGTCGGAGACGAACGCCTGCCGGATCGGGGTGTCGAACGCGGCGACGATGCCGAGCGCCAGGGCGAAGCCGTACAGGGACCACAGGGTCGCCGTGTCGGTGAGGACCATGATCCCGAGGCCGAGCCCGAGGGCGCCCATGAGTCCCTGCGTCAGCATGAGCATCCGCCGCCGGTCGAAGCGGTCCGCGGCCAGGCCGGTCAGCGGGAGCAGGAGCAGCTGCGGACCGAACTGCAGCGCCATCGTGATGCCGACCGCGATCGCGTCGTTGTCGGACAGCTTCGTCAGGACGATCCAGTCCTGGGCGGTGCGCTGCATCCAGGTGCCGACGTTGGAGACCAGGGCCCCGGCGAACCAGATGCGGTAGTTGCGGGTGGACAGGGAGCGGAACAGGGCGGTCACTGCTGGGCAAGCCTCCTCATGATCTCGGTGGCCTCGGCGAGGGTGCGGCGCTCGGTGGCGGTCAGGGTCGTGAGGCGCGGAGAGAGCCAGTCGTCGCGGCGGCGCCGGGTCTCCTCGACGAAGGTCGCTCCGGCCGGGGTCGCGGCGAGCAGGACCTTGCGGCGGTCGTCGCCGTGGTCGACCTTGGACACGAGGCCGCGGTCCACGAGCACCGCCACCGACTTCGTCATGCTCGGCGGTGTGACGCCGTCCTGCCGGCTGAGCTCGGCGAGGGTCATGGCGCCCTCGCGGTGCAGTCGCGCGAGGGCCGAGAACTGGCCGTCCGTCATGCTCGCGTCGACCTTCTGTGCGCGCAGCGTCCGGGACAACCGGGCCACCGCGACGCGGAGGTCGGTGGCGAGTGAGGTGTCGGGCACGACCGTTAGCCTACCTCATTAGTTCAGCGAACGAACTGGTCTGCGCGAGGTGTACGCTGCGTACGCAACACGTGTTGCTTTGTGCACGATCGACGGAACGTCGAGGAAGAAGGAGAACATGTCCGAGTTCGAGGGCAGGGTCGCCGTCGTCACCGGTGGCGGCAGCGGCATCGGGGCTGCGATCGCGAAGGAGCTCGCGGCCGCGGGCGCGCGGGTCGTCGTCACCGACATCAAGGCCGAGGCCGCGCAGCGCGTCGTGGCCGAGATCGAGGGCGCCGGGGGCACCGCGAGTGCGTTCGAGGCGAACTCCGCGGTCGCGGGCGACAACGAGCGGATGGTCCAGCACGCGGTCGACACCTACGGCGCGCTCCACCTCGCGGTGAACAACGCCGGCATCGGTGCGGCTCCCCAGCCCATCGGCGAGTACGACGTCGAGGCGTGGGACCGGGTCCGCGCGGTCGACCTCGACGGCGTCTTCTACGGGCTCCGCTACGAGATCCCGGCGATCCTGGCTGCCGGTGGTGGCGCGATCGTGAACATGGCGTCGGTGCTGGGGTCGGTCGGCATCGCGCACAACGCCGCGTACGTGGCGTCGAAGCACGCGCTCGTCGGGCTGACCAAGGTCGCGGCGCTCGAGTACACGGCGCAGGGTGTCCGCACGAACGCGGTCGGTCCCGGGTTCATCGACACCCCGCTCGTCCGGTCGTCGCTCTCCGCCGAGGAGCTCGCGGCGCTCGAGGGTGAGCACGCGGCGAAGCGGCTCGGTACCGATGCCGAGGTCGCAGCGCTCGTGCTGTTCCTGCTGAGCGACAAGGCCTCGTTCATCAGCGGCAGCTACCACCTGGTCGACGGCGGGTACTCCGCGCACTGACCCCGGAGCGGGTGTACTTGGTCGGATCGGGCGTACCCGGTGAGAACGGGCGTACCTGATCGCAACGATCGACCAGGTACGCCCGTTCTCACCTTCCATCGCAGGTGCGATGGGAAAGAACGGGCGAACGGGAGGCGCGGCGTGGCTCGAGCGCGCCGTCTCGCCAGCGCGGACGCGACGAGCATGGTGGCGCGCCTGCCACCCGGGACGGATCGGGCGTGCCTGGTCGGTCCGGGCGTACCTGGTCGGTCCGGGCGTACCTGGTCGGAACTTCCGGTCAGGTACGCCCGTTCTCTCCATGCATCGCGAGTGTCAATGGGAAGGAACGGGCAGACAGGAGGCGCGACCCGAGTCCCCGACGTCGAGCACGCTGGTCGCGCCTCCCGTCCCGGCGCGTGGTGCCGATGGACCGTCGGCTCGCGTCGGGCGCTCAGCCTGCGTCGGGCGCGAGGATCGCGTCGTGGGGGAGCAGGGCGTGCACGCCCCAGGTCCGGTTCGCGACCTGGGTCACGCGCATGCTCACCGCGACGCTCGCCATCGCCAGTGCCTGCCCGCGGGTGATCCCGTGCAGCCCGACGATCCAGTCGACCATCCGGTCGAGCGCCGTCGTCGTCGCCGTGTTGAGGTCGGCGTCGAACCCGAACGTGATGTGGCCGGCAGGGGTGTCGGCGTGGACGCCCTCGACCGGGGCGTGGTCGAGCAGGGACAGCGTCATCGTGGTGGTCATGCCGCACTCGACCGCGGTGCCGGAGACCTCGCCGTCGCCCTGTGCGGCGTGCCCGTCCCCGACGGAGAGCAGCGCGTCCGGCACGGTGACGGGCAGGTACAGCGTCGCGCCGGCGACCAGTTCTCGGCAGTCGATGTTGCCCCCGCCGAGCGGACGCGGCGGGATCGTCGAGTGCTCCCCGGTGGGCTCCGGCGGCAGACCGACCACGCCGAGGAACGGCGCGGTCCGGACGCCCAGCCCGAGCTGGTTCCACGCCGTGCCGGCGTCCGCGTCGACGTCCCAGAGCAGCGGCCCGCGCGACGCAGCGTCGACGAGCCCGAGCGCCCGGGCGACCGGGGTGTCGACGCCGCCGGACCCGGTGTAGCCCCAGTCGTCCGGCACCAGCGCGTCGAAGCGCACGGCGAGCACCTGTCCGGGTCGCGCTCCCGCGACCGCGATCGGTCCGACCAGACAGTGCCCGCGTCGCGGATCGAGGAGCGTCGGTGCGTCCGCCCCCGGCGCGGCCAGCCGTTCGGTGTAGCCCGCGGCGCTCAGCGTCCGGACGGTCACGGTGTCACCGTCCTCGACGCGGAGCACGGGCTCGCGTTCCGCGGTGAGGACGTCGACAGCGGTGTCGGGCGAGGCATCGATGCGGTGGGAGGTCACCGGTCGATCCTCCCAGGCGTGCAGCGTTCCTGGTGGACATGCGCAGGCTCCGAGCCGGCTGCGTGGACGCCGGACGGACACGCCACGGACCGCCTGCGCCGCCCCCACGTCTGCGAGGATCGACCCGTGCCCACCTTCTCCGCCGCTCGAGGGGACTCCTCGTTCACCGACGCGCACGGCGTCGAGATCGTCTACTCGACCTGGCGCGCCGCCAGGCCGAAGGGCATCGTGCAGATCGCGCACGGCGTCGGGGAGCACGGACTCCGGTACGAGCCGCTGGCGCAGGACCTCGTCCGTGCCGGCTACACCGTGCACGCGAACGACCACCGCGGGCACGGCCGGACCGGTCTGGCGCAGTGGGACGGGGACCACGCGCGGCTCGGACGGCTGGGACCCGGTGGCCTGCGGGCGGCGATCGCGGCCGTGGAGCAGATGAGCGACGTCGCCCGCGCGCAGGACCCCGGCGTCCCGCTCGTGCTCGTCGGGCACTCGTGGGGGTCGCTCATGGCACAGCGGATCGTGAACACCTCGTCGGAGCGGTACGACGGGGTCGTGCTCTCCGCCACGGCGTACCGACTGCCCGGGTGGATGAACAGCGGCGACCTGAACGCCCGGCACGCGGGCTCCGGACCGACGAAGTTCGAGTGGATCACGCGCGACCGGGCCGTCATCGACGCGATCGCCGCCGACCCGCTCGCGGTCGAGGCCGACGTGATCAAGCTCTTCGGCGTCCGTGACGCCGCGCGGCTGCTCGGCGTGCCACGCCGAGGCATCCCGCACGACCTGCCGATCCTGCTGCAGGTCGGATCGGACGACACCCTCGGCGGCCCCCGTTCCGTGGAGCGGCTCGCCCAGGCGTACCGCCGTCGCGGTCGGCTGTCGGACGTCCAGGTCCACGTCTACGACGGGGCGCGGCACGAGGTCTACAACGAGACGAACCGCGACGAGGTGGTCGCCGACCTGATCGCGTGGCTCGACCGCCACGTGGCGCGCTGACGCGACGGGCTGCCGGACGGGAGGCGCGTGGCAGCGGTGCCCCGTGCCTCCCGTCCGGCGGACGGCGGGCGTAGGCTCGCCCTGTGCACGGTGAGTACAAGGTCCCCGGAGGCAAGCTGGTCGTCGTCGACCTCGAGGTCGTCGACGGGAGCATCCAGGAGTTCCGGCTGGCGGGTGACTTCTTCCTCGAGCCGGACGACGCGCTGCCGCTGATCGACCAGGCCGTGGACGGCCTGCCCGCGACCACCGACGCGGCCGGCATCGCCGCCGCGGTCCGCACGGCGCTGCCCGAGGGGGCGGTGCTGCTCGGCTTCACACCGGAGTCGGTGGGGGTCGCCGTCCGTCGCGCGCTCTCGCGGGCGTCGACGTGGCAGGAGTACGACTGGGAGATCGTGCACGAGGGGCCGATCAGCCCGAACGAGCACCTCGCGCTCGACCAGGTCCTGACCGAGGAGGTCGGTGCCGGCCGTCGCGGTCCGACCCTGCGCATCTGGGAGTGGGACCAGCCCGCGGTCGTGATCGGGTCGTTCCAGTCCTTGAAGAACGAGGTCGACCCGACCGGTGCCGCGAAGTACGGCGTCGAGGTCGTCCGCCGCATCTCCGGCGGTGGCGCCATGTTCATGGACGCCGGCGCGATCATCTCGTACTCGTTGTACGTGCCGACCGACCTCGTGCAGGGCATGACCTTCGCCGACTCGTACGCCTACCTGGACGAGTGGGTGATCGAGGCGCTGAAGTCCCTCGGGATCGACGCGTACTACCAGCCGCTCAACGACATCTCCTCGACCAAGGGCAAGATCGGCGGCGCGGCGCAGAAGCGGCTCGGCACCGGTGCCCTGCTGCACCACGCCACGATGAGCTACGACATGGACGGCCAGAAGATGGTCGAGGTGCTCCGCATCGGTCGCGAGAAGATGAGCGACAAGGGGACGACCTCGGCCGCCAAGCGTGTCGACCCGCTGCGTTCGCAGACCGGTCTGACCCGAGCCGAGATCATCGACCAGCTGATCGGCACCTTCACGAAGCTCTACGGCGCGCACGAGGGCCACGTGACCGAGGCGGAGCGGGCCCGCGCGCGGGAGCTGGTCGAGACGAAGTTCGCGACGCGGGAGTGGCTCGAGCGGGTGCCCTGACCGGGCAGTGACGCCCGTACGGAGCGCCCTCTATGCTCTGCGCATGCGTCGTCCGAGCCGTCTCCTGTCCGCCACGGTCGCAGGACTCGTGGTCCTCGGTGTCGCGACGGCCTGCTCGTCCGCACCTGTCTCCGGACTGCTGTCCGACGATGCCGACGCGACACGGGCGGCAGGACTCGACCGGTGGGGCGACGCGATGAACGCAGCGCTGCTCGACGGGGACCGCGGCTTCGGTTCGTCGAACGGACTCGACCGTGGCGCGGCCGGGACGGAGACGCCCGCCGGCGACTGGGACCTCCTCGTCGCCTGCAACGGCGTCGACGGCAAGCGCCTGCGGGTGTCCGTGGGACCCGGCGGCCGTGACGAGGTCCTGCGCACCGACGTACCGTGCGGCCTGGTCACGAGGGTGCCGGTCACGGTGCCGCGCGGCGGCGGGCTGACGGTCGAGGTGGAGCCGCAGTCGGACGCGAGCGATGCTGTCCGGCACGGCGACGTCGTCTCGTACTGGTACGTCTCCATCGTGCACCGCGGCTTCGAGCCGGAGGTGACGGTCGTCGTCGACTGATCCGCACGACGGACACCGTTGGACGAGCTCGCGAGCAGTCTGCCGGCGCGGCGGACCGATCGCCAGGATCATCCGCGCGGCGGAGGCCCTGGCCGGTCGACTGACGTAGCGTCGGGACCGTGAACTGGTTGATCCTCCTGGGGGCGGTGGCCGTGGCGGCCGTCGTGATGTGGGTCGCCGATCGCGTGGGGTGGATCGACCTGTCGAACAAGGCCACACGCAGCGGCGGATCCGGCGGTGTCGGCGCGATGATGGACGAGGTGTTCGCCCCGACCCGTCACGAGACGCAGGCCGAGTACGAGCGGCAGTCGCGCCTCCCGGAGGAGGCCCCGACGCCCGCCGACGACGACCACGACCTGCTCAGTGGCACCGTCCTCATCCGTGTGCCTGCGGTCGGACACCGCGGGCGGCACGAGGCGCGACCCGGCACGCTCGACCGCACCTACTGAGCGCTGGCACCCGCGGCGCTAGCGTGTGGTGAGCTCCTGGTAGTCCGGGTGCCGCTCGATCCACGCCTTGACGTAGGTGCAGAGCGGGACGACCCGCAGGGACCCCTCGCGGACGTCGTCGAGTGCGTGCTGGACGAGGATCGACGCATGGCCACCGCCGCGGTGTGCGGGGTCGACCTCGGTGTGGGTGAAGCGGATCTCGTCGCCGTCGACCTCGTACGCCGCGAAGCCGATGACCTCGCCGTCCTCGACCAGGGAGTACTGCTGCGCGTCGGTGTCGTTGCGGACCTCGGGTGATGCCATGCAGGGGACCGTACGCCGTCGGACGGGGTGGGGGCTGGGTGCGGTCGGGCGTCGGTCCGCTCTGCGGGAGGATGGTCCGGTGCGCAGCATCGACGACTCGAGCCCCGACCTCGTCGTGCTCGGCGACAACCTCGACGTCCTGCCGACACTGCCCGACGCGTCGTTCACGGTCGTCTACCTCGATCCGCCCTTCAACACCGGACGGAAGCAGCGGCGCCACGCGGTGACCGCCGAGCGCCGGACCGTCGGCGACGCCGGGACGATCACGGGCTTCCGTGGTCGGACCTACGAGCGGATCCGCGGTGACCTGATGCGCTTCGACGACCGCTTCGAGGACTACTGGGCGTTCCTCGAGCCACGCCTGCTCGAGGCCTGGCGGCTGCTCACCGACGACGGCACGCTGTACCTGCACCTCGACTACCGCGAGGCCCACTACGCCAAGGTGCTGCTCGACGCGCTCTTCGGCCGCGACGCGTTCCTCAACGAGATCATCTGGGCGTACGACTTCGGCGCGAAGTCCCGCACGCGCTGGCCGACCAAGCACGACACGATCCTGGTCTACGTGAAGGACCCGGAGCGCTACTGGTTCGACTCCGAGACGGTCGACCGCGAGCCGTACATGGCGCCGGGACTCGTCACGCCGGAGAAGCGCGAGCGTGGGAAGCTGCCGACGGACGTGTGGTGGCACACCATCGTGTCGCCGACCGGCAGCGAGAAGACCGGCTACCCGACGCAGAAGCCCGAGGGGGTCCTGCGCCGCATGGTGCAGGCGTCGTCGCGCGAGGGGGACTGGGTGCTCGACTTCTTCGCGGGGAGCGGCACGCTCGGTGCGGTCGCTCGTGACCTGGGCCGGCGGTTCGTGCTCGTGGACGACAACCCGGTGGCGGTCGACGTGATGCGGCGTCGGTTGCCGCACGCAGCGGTCGAGTCGGCGGTCGGTTCGGTGGTCGTGTCTCCCGTCGCGCAGGAGGACTGAGCGCCTGCCGCCCGGAGCGGCCAGGATGGATCGGGGCGGACGCGTTGCGCCCGGGGAGACGGGGGCGATGGCGGCGAAGAGTGTCCGCACGGCTGCGGTCGGACTGATGGTCAGTGCACTCGCCCTCACGGCCGGGTGCACGGGCGGGACGGGTTCCCCGTCGTCGCGGCCCGAGGACGCGGAGCGAGCGGTGCAGCAGATCGTGGACGACTCCGCCAGTGCGCTCGGAGGGGACTGGACCGTGGAGGAGGGCCCACGACTCGGGACGTGCACGGACGAACGCGGCAACGGCGAGGGCGTGCACTCCACGATCCTGTCCTCGCGAGCCGAGCGCGGCGACATCGAGACCGATGTCAGCACCCTCACCACGCTGTGGAAGCGTGCCGGGCTCGTGACGGAGCGCTTCACCAACGGGGACGGCAGCTACTCCGGACTCAACGGCAGGGGCGCCGGGATCGCGAACATCGCGTTCAACTCGTCCGACCTGGGCGGCGGCGACACGATCAGTGCGACCTCGGAGTGCGCGGCTGGCGACTACGTCGAGCTCCGGGAGCAGGAGCGCGGGCAGCGCTGACGAGCGCGGCGCCCGTCCGGGCGGGACGACGGAGGCGACACCCTCGACGTCGTACGACGTCGACGATGTCGCCTCCCAGCGTCGGCGGGCTACTCCGCCGTGTGTCGCCCGTGGTGCTCGGCCGTGGTACCCGGCGGCGTGGCCCCGTCCGACGAGGCGTGCGCCGGGTGCGTCCGGATGGTCGCGGTCGTGGCCGGAGGCTCGTCCACCGGTGCCGCCGCGGCGTGCGCGCCGTGCGTGGTCGCGTCTGTGAGCGGTGCCCGGGTGCCGCCCTCGGGGTGGTGACCGGCGCGGTCAGCTGCACCCGTGTCGGAGGCGGGCCGGTCGGCGGCGGAGGTGGAGCCTCCGGACCGGTCCTGCGGCTGCTGCACCGTGACGTCGGGCGAGGTCGGGACCGCCCGGACCGACACCGTGTCCGGGGTGACCAGCGAGCCGGTGTCCGCCGCCGCCTGCTGCGCGTCCGCTGCCAGGCGGTCGGAGTCGCCCTTCGCCGCGTTCGCCTGTTCCTGCAGTGCAGACACCTTGCGGAGCGGCGGGACCCGGAAGAACCAGGTCAGGACGAAGGCGAGCAGGATGACGCCCAGCCCGACGAAGTAGACGACGACGGCCGACTGGCTGAACCCGACCAGGAACGGACGGGTGAGCCGCTGGTCCGCACCGTTGAGGAACGACGTGTCGCTCGTGGCCGAGCCGGCGGACGAGCTGGCCGCCGTGTCGCCGTTCTTCAGCTGGTCGACCAGCTTCGGCGCGACCTCGTCGACCACGGCCTTCCGCTGGTCGGCGTTGCTGTAGTCGATCTGCAGCGTGCCGTCGACGACCTCGGCGTTCGCCTTGGACGCGGCGGTCTCGAGCGCCTGCTGCTCGGCGGCCGACTTGTTCGCGGCGACCTGCTCGGCGATGACCGAGTCGGCGGAGGCGGCGGGGATCCGGCCGGCGGCGACCTGCTGCTGCACCTGCGCGGTGACCTGCTTCGTCACGGCCTGGTCCGCGGCCTGCTTCGCCGCTGCGGCACCCTGGTCGAGACCCTGCTGCACGTTCTGCTGCACCGGGTCGACGATCTTCGACCAGATCTGGTCCATCACGCCCTTGTTCTCGGACGCGCTGGCGACCGAGGGGGTGAGCGCGGCGGTGAGGGCCGGCTTGAGCGTCGACTCGTTCTGCATCGCGCCGGTGATGTTCGTCGGCATGAGCGTGAACAGGACGGACAGGAGCACCGCGGTGCCCATCGTGCCGCCGATCTGGCGGAAGAACGTCGCTGCACTCGTGGCAACGCCGATGTCCCGCGGGGAGACCGAGTTCTGCGCGGCGAGGGTCAGTGTCTGCATGAGCTGCCCGAGCCCGAGACCGATGCCGAACATGCCGAGCATGAGGAACCAGAGGGGGCTGTCGGCGGTCAGGAAGGTGAGGAGCGTGAAGCCGATCGCCGTGAACGCGGTGCCCGTGATCGGGAAGGCGCCGTAGCGGCCGGTGCGCGAGATGATCTGACCCGAGGCGATCGAGGAGATCATCAGACCGAGCACCATCGGCAGCATGGCGAAGCCGGACTCGGTCGGGGTGACGCCCTTGACGATCTGCAGGTAGAGCGGGATCGTCAGCATCGCGCCGAACATCCCGAAGCCGACGAGCACGGACAGGACCGCGGCCATCGAGAACACCCGCGAGCCGAAGAGCTTGAGCGGGAGGATCGCGTCGTCGCCCATGGAGCGCTCGACGATCACGAAGGCGACGAGACCCAGCGCGCCGATCGCGTAGCAGGCGATCGCGCCGGGGGAGTCCCAACCCCACTCGCGACCCTGCTCGGCGATGAGGAGCAGCGGGACGAGGGTGACGATGACCAGCGAGGCGCCCCACCAGTCGATGCGGGGCTTCCCGCGGTCGCCGAACTTCGGCAGGTGCAGGAACGTCGTCACCATGAAGAGCGCGATGATGCCGACGGGCACGTTGACCAGGAAGACCCAGCGCCACCCGCTGACGAACAGGATCTCGGACGCGCCGGCGAACAGGCCGCCGACGAGCGGCCCGATGACCGAGGAGATGCCGAACACGGCGAGGAAGTAGCCCTGGTACTTGGCGCGCTCGCGCGGGGCGAGCATGTCGCCCATGATCGCGAGCGGCAGCGACATCAGGCCGCCGGCGCCGAGGCCCTGCAGCGCGCGGAACCCGGCGAGCATGAGCATCGAGGTCGAGAACGACGCGGCGAGCGACCCGAGGATGAAGATGCCGATCGCGGTGAGGAACAGCGGGCGGCGGCCGAAGATGTCGGAGAGCTTGCCGTAGATCGGCGTCGTGATCGTGGACGCGATCAGGTAGGCCGTGGTCACCCACGCCTGCTGGTCGAGCCCGTGCAGGTCGTCGCCGATCGTGCGGATGGCGGTGCCGACGATGGTCTGGTCGAGCGCGCCGAGGAACATGCCGGCCATCAGTCCGTAGATGACGAGCAGGATCTGTCGGTGGTTCATCACCGCGTTCGAGGACGTGGTGGGGGCCGCGGGTGCGGTCGCCGTCTGGGTCATTCGGTCTCCCGTGCGTACTGGTGCTCGCGTGTCGCTCTCGCCCGGGCGCGGGGGAGCGTTGTTGCGCGCACTGCAAAAATACAACCAGCGCAAACGGATTGTTCCCATCCGCCTCGTTCCTGTGGACATCGGCAGGGTCCTCCGGCGGATGCGGAGGAGCGACAGGGGCGCCACCGGACGGATCCGGTGACGCCCCTGTCGGTCGTCGGGGACTACGCGCCCAGGGCGGCGTCCACGATCTCCTTCGCTTCGCGCTGCACCTGCTCGAGGTGCTCCTGCCCGACGAAGCTCTCCGCGTAGATCTTGTAGACGTCCTCGGTGCCGGAGGGCCGTGCGGCGAACCACGCGTTGTCCGTGACCACCTTGACGCCGCCGACGGCGGCGTCGTTCCCCGGCGCCTTCGAGAGCTTCGCGGTGATCGGGTCGCCGGCCAGGGTGTCGGCGGTGATCGCGTCGCCGTCGAGCTTCGAGAGCCGGGCCTTCTGCTCCTTGCTCGCAGCGGCGTCGACCCGCTGGTAGACCGGCGCACCGAAGCGCTCCGTGAGCTCGGTGTAGAGCTGCGAGGGGGTCTTGCCGGTCACCGCGGTGATCTCGGACGCCAGGAGCGCCAGGATGATGCCGTCCTTGTCGGTCGTCCACGCCGTGCCGTCCTTGCGGAGGAACGAGGCGCCCGCGGACTCCTCGCCGCCGAACGCCACGGAGCCGTCGATGAGACCGGGGACGAACCACTTGAAGCCGACGGGGACCTCCCACAGCCGGCGGCCGAGCGACTCCGCCACGCGGTCGATGATGCTCGACGACACGAGCGTCTTGCCGATCGCCGCGTCGTCGCGCCACTCGGGGCGGTGCGCGTAGAGGTACTCGATCGCCACGGCGAGGTAGTGGTTCGGGTTCATCAGGCCGCCGTCGGGCGTGACGATGCCGTGGCGGTCCGAGTCGGCGTCGTTGCCGGTCAGGACGTCGAAGTCGTCCTTGTGGGCGAGCACCGACGCCATCGCGGACGGGCTCGACGGGTCCATGCGGATCTTGCCGTCCCAGTCGAGGGTCATGAACGCCCACGTCGGGTCGACCTCGGGGTTCACGACGGTCAGGTCGAGGCCGTAGTGGTCGCGGATGCGCTCCCAGTACGGCAGGGACGCCCCACCCAGGGGGTCGGCGCCCATCTTCACCCCGGCGCGCTTGATCGCGTCGATGTCGATGATGTGCTCGAGGTCCGCGACGTACGTGCCGAGGTAGTCGTAGCCCTCGGCTGCGGTCTCGTCCTGGCGGCGGACGTCGGCGTTCCCGCCGGCGATGATCGCGTTCGCCCGGTCGGCGATCCACGACGTGGCGTCGCTGTCGGCCGGGCCACCGTGCGGCGGGTTGTACTTGAAGCCGCCGTCACGAGGGGGGTTGTGGCTCGGCGTGATGACGATGCCGTCGGCGGTGTCGCCGTGCTCCGCGCGGTTGTAGCGGATGATCGCGTGGCTCAGTGCGGGCGTCGGGACGAAGCCGTCCTCGGCGTCGGCGAGCACGCGGACGCCGTTGGCGGCCAGGACCTGGAGCGCGGTCTGCTCCGCCGGCGCGGAGAGCGCGTGCGTGTCCCGGCCGATGAACAGCGGACCGGTGGTGCCCTGCTCGGTGCGGTACTCGACGATCGCCTGCGTGATCGCGGCGATGTGCGTGTCGTTGAAGGCGGTGTCGAGCGACGAGCCGCGGTGGCCGGAGGTGCCGAACACCACCTTCTGCTCGGGGATCGACACGTCGGGGACACGCTCGTGGTACGCGGCCAGGAGGGCGTCGAGGTCGACGAGGTCGTCTGCGGTCGCGGGGGTGCCGGCGCGGTCGTTCATGCGCCCATCCTGGCACCAGGACCCTCCGCGCGTCGCCGGGTGTCACGCAGCCGCACGGGTCCGGCAGGAGACCGCCCCGGTACGGCACGAGCGGCCGCCCTGCCGGGGACGTGGGGGGACGTCCCGGGTCGGGCGACCGCTCGCGGTCTGGGGGAGCCGGGGCTCAGGCGGTCCGGAACGACCCGGTCGTCGTCCGCAGCGAGCCGGTCACGGTCCGCGTCGAGGACGTCGCGGTGCCGGGACGGCGGAACTGGGTGTCCACGAAGCGGCCGAGCGCACGGCCCACCCCGGTGCCGGTGTAGCTGCCGACCGGGCGCCATGCGGCCTCGACCGTGTACGCGCCGAGCTCGTCGCGCTGCTCGAGACCGGAGACGTAGGCGCCGCCGAGGGGGTTCTGTCGGTTCTGCACGGGTGCTCCTCGTCGTCGTGCCGAGGGTCCCGGGTCGTCGGACCGACGACCAGGACGCCGTCGGCTGTTGCCCACGACGCTACCGCTTTGTCTTGAATCATGCAAGACAACGCGACGCGGTCACGCGACGAGTTCGCAGAACGTCCGTCCGTCGGCGGTCCAGCTCTGCCGGGCTCGCAGCCCCGCCGTGGCCGCGTGACGGAGGAGTGCGTCGACGCCGACCTCGGCCCACGGGAAGCCCTCGCTCCGGTTGCCGTCCACGTCGACCACGTGCGCGGTGAACGCACGGTCCGCCGCGCGGTCCACGTGGGTCTCGACGACCACGCGGCCGCCGTCGCGGACGATCTCGCCGCACCGGGCCAGGAGCGCGACCGGGTCGCCGCCGATGCCGATGTTGCCGTCGATCACGAGGGCGGTGTCCCAGCGGCCCTCGTCGGGGATCGGGTCGAACACCGAGCCCTGCACGGCCGTGCCGCCGGAGCGTCGGGCGATCGCGACGGCCTCGGCGGAGACGTCCACGCCGAGCGAGGGGATGCCGAGCGCCCGGGCGGCGACGAGCATGCGACCGGGGCCGCACCCGATGTCGATCACGGGGCCGTCCGCGCCCTCGAGGAGGGAACGGTCGATCCGGTCGGCTGCGGCGCTCCACCGGCCGACGTCCATCGTGACCTCGACGTCGGGACGCTCCGGGTCGGTCAGGCGCAGGTGGCCGTCGGTCTGCAGGGCGCGGGCGTACGGCTCGCCGCCGCCGGCGCCGAACGTGACGGTGTCGTGCATCGTCATCGGGCACCTCCGGTCGTCGTGGTCATGGTCGTGTCGTGCTCGGCGGCGAAGGCCGTGGCGAAGCGCGAGGTCGGCGCGAGGGCGGCGACCTGCTCGGCGTCCGCGACGGTGTCGACGTCGAGCAGCGCGGGCAGGGTGCCGACCGACAGGCCGGCGTCGGTCAGGCGCGCGAGCTGCACGGCGCCCGTGTCGTCCTGCGACATCGGGACGCCGCGGAGCAGGGCGCCGTCGGGCTCGCGCAGGTACAGCGACCAGAAGCCACCGTCGTCCGCCGGACCGAACCACGCGTCGCGGTCCGGGTCGTCGAACACGGGTGCGAGGTGCTCGGGGGTGGCCTGCGGGGTGTCCATGCCGACGAGCAGCGTCGGACCGGTCATCGCGTCGAACATCGCCCCGAGGCGTTCGTCGAGCCCGCCACCGACCTGGTGCAGGACCTCGAAGTCGTCGGTGCCCTCGGGCAGGACGACGCCGTCGTAGAGCAGCACGCGACGCGCGGCGGGCAGGGCACGCACCGTCGCGATCGTGTCGGCCAGCGCGGCCGAGGCGACGCGGGCGGCACCCTCCGGGGTCAGGGCCGGCGTCAGCCGGGTCTTGACCTTGCCGGGCAGGCACTCCTTGGCCACGACGACCACCGTGACGTCCGTCATGAGCGTGCTCCTTCCGTGGTGGACCCGGCCACGTCGCGGGCCGGACCGGGCGCGATCACGCGGGGGCGTGCCTCCCGGCCGTACTCGCGCAGCAGACGGGACATGTCGCGGACGGCGTTGACCGTCCCGCGGAGCGTGCCGGTGACCTTGCTGTCACCGACGCGCTGGGCGTACCCGATGTCGGACTCGTCGACCCGCCACCCGGCCGCGTGTGCCGCCAGGACCATCTCGAGCGGGTAGCCGCTGCGTCGGTCCTGCAGGTCGAGGGCGACCAGGTCGGCGCGGCGCATGACGCGCATCGGGCCGAGGTCGCGGAGGCGGTAGCCGGTGGCGCGGCGCATCAGGACCGCGAGCACGCGGTTCGCGAAGCGGGCGTGCGGCGCCCACGCGCCACGGGTGGTCGGCACGCGCCGACCGAGGGCGAGGTCGGTCCGCCCGTCGGCCACGCGGGCGACGAGGTCGGGCAGCTCCGCGGGGTCCATCGAGGCATCGGCGTCGCAGAACGCGACGTACTCCGCGGTCGCGGCGGCGACGCCGGCGGCACACGCCGAGCCGAAGCCCTTGACCGGTTCGGTGACGACCGTCGCGCCGTGGGCGCGGGCGACGTCGGCGGATCCGTCGGTCGAGCCGTTGTCGACGACGATGGCGCGGTACCCCTCGGGCAGGCGGCCGATGACGCGCGGGAGCGCGTCCGCCTCGTCCAGGCAGGGGAGGATCACGTCGACGGTCATGTGGTCCATTCGGTGCGGGTCGCCCTGGCGACGGGGCCGATCTCCGGTCGCGCGCGTCGCGTCCTCGTCGGGCTGGTCGCCGGCGGGTGGGGTTCGGTCCATGCTCACGACGTAACACGATGACACGTCGCGGGGTACAGGATCCTGTCCCCCAGGGCGTGTCGAGCGCGGTGATCGGACCGTCTGGCCCGCGATCGGGGGACGGCCGGGAGGCCCGGGTGCGGTCCCGGGTCCGCGTGCGCGGGCGGGTGGTGCGTGCTCGCCCCGCGCTGGTGCGGTGGCGTCCCGCGCTGGTGCGGTGGCGCCCCGCGCTGGCGCGGTGGCGTCCCGCGCTGGTGCGGTGGCGGACGCGAGACTCGCCTGGACGGACACGGCTCGCGCCCCGAGGCGCGAGCCGTGTCCGCTGAGACGAGTCTCAGGCGGCGTCGTCCGCTGGACGCTGCGTCACCGCTGCACGGCGGCGCGGAGCGGTGCGGTCGCGAAGTCACGCATGCCCTGCTCGAAGTCGACCTGCGCGTGCCAGCCGAGCTCCGAACGGATCCGCTCGGACGACGCCGTGACGTGCCGGACGTCTCCGAGTCGGTACTCCCCGGTGACGACCGGCTGCGGGCCGTTCGGCCCGGCGATGGCCGCGGCCATGTCACCGATGGTGTGCACGACGCCCGAGCCCACGTTGTACGCGCGGAAGGTCTCGGCGGGCAGCTCCGCGGTCGCGGCGATCGACGCGGCGTTGGCACCCGCGACGTCCTCCACGTGCACGAAGTCGCGACGCTGGCGGCCGTCCTCGAAGACGCGGGGTGCCTCGCCGCGGGCCAGGGCCGAGCGGAAGAGCGACGCGACGCCGGCGTACGGGGTGTTCGACGGCATGCCCGGCCCGTAGACGTTGTGGTAGCGCAGGGCGATCGCGGTACCGCCGGTCGCGCGGGCCCACGACGAGGCCAGGTGCTCCTGCGCGACCTTCGTCTGCGCGTAGACGTTGCGGGGGTCCAGGGCGGCCGACTCGTCGATCAGCCCGGGCACGAGCGCGCGACCGTCGGGCCCGATCGGGTCGAAGCGTCCGGCGTCGAGGTCCTCGCGTCGTCGTGCCGGCGGCCGCATCGGCTCGCCGTCGGCGGTCTCGTACGCGCCCTCGCCGTAGACCACCATCGAGCTCGCGACGACCAGGCGGCCGATGCCGTGCCGGTCCATGCCGGCGAGCACGTGCGCGGTCCCGGCGTCGTTGGACGACACGTAGTCCGGGGCGTCCTGGAAGTCGACGCCGAGGCCGACCTTGGCCGCCTGGTGGCAGACGACGTCGACGCCGTCGAGCGCCGCCTCGAGGGCGACACGGTCACGGACGTCACCGTGCACGAACGACAGGCCCTGCTGCTCGTGGGCGCGGACGACCTCGGCCGGGTCGCCGTGCACGTCGTCACGCAGGGAGTCGAGCACGCGGACCTCGTGCCCCTCGGCGAGGGCGCGACGGACGATCGCGGACCCGATGAAGCCCGCGCCGCCGGTGACGAGCAGGCGGCTCACGCCGTCGCCCCGAGGACGCTGGCGCTGGCGGCAGCGGGGACGAGCTCGCGCGGGGTGTAGTCGTCGGGCAACGCGGCGACGACGCCGCCGATGGCGCGGACGATGACCTCGTTCGCGCGGGCCAGGCGCTCCATGACGGCGCCGTGGGTGACCGGGGCGTCGGTGGACCGTGCCGCCTCGTCCTCGGTGGGGGCCAGGCCGGCGTCCGCGTCGGTCACGAAGGACAGGTTGACCGTGCCGATGCCGAGCTCGGCAGCGAGCGGCACCTCGGGCGTCATCGTCATGTTGATCGTGTGGCCGCCGGCCTCGCGCATCCAGGTCGACTCCGCGCGGGTCGAGAAGCGCGGGCCCTGGATGACGACGCACGTGCCCGTCGGCCGGAAGGGCACGTCGAGCGCGGCGACGGCGTCGATCGCGGCGCGGCGGAGCACCGGGTCGAAGGGGTCGGCGAAGGACAGGTGCTGCACCTGGTCCTCGAAGAACGTGTCCTTCCGGCCCCAGGTGCGGTCGATCAGCTGGTCGGTCACGACGAAGGTGCCGGGGGCGTAGTCCGGGTGCAGGCCACCGACCGCGCTCGACGAGACGATCGCACGCACGCCGAGGGACCGGAGGGCCCAGACGTTCGCGCGGTGGTTGATCAGGTGCGGGGCGACCGAGTGCTCGCGACCGTGGCGGGTGAGGAACGCGACGCGCTTGCCGGCCATCGTGCCGACCGTGATCGGACTCGACGTCGGGCCGTAGGGCGTGTCCACGGTGATCTCGTCGGCGGTGCCCTCCTCGAAGAGGCGGTAGAGGCCGGAGCCCCCGATCACCCCGATGCGAGCCGTCGTTCCGTCCACAGGTTCGGTCGTGGTCACGTGGTCCTCCACAGGTCCTCCGGATGTCCTCGGCGCGTGGTGCGCCCTGGATACGCTACTGACGCCCCTCCGGCATCGACCGGGAACGGGGCGTCCCCACGAGGTTCGGAGGCATCCGTGCGCACGATCGGTCAGCACCGCGACGAGGTCGCCGCGCTCCTCGCGCCCGTGCTCGCTGCGCGGGCGGAGGAGACCCTGCCGCTCGACGCGCTGGCGGACGGCGCCGGTGCCGGCCGTGGGTACCGGGTGCTCACCCGGGCCGTCTCCGCGCCGGTCCCGCTGCCGGTGTTCGACAACAGCCAGATGGACGGGTTCGCCGTCCGGTCGACCGATGCCGGCAACGACGTCCGCGTGGTCGACCCGATCCCCGCCGGGGCCGTGCCGGCACCGCTCGGCCCGGGCACCGCTGCGCCGATCATGACCGGGGCGCGGATCCCTGAGGGCGCGGACGCCGTCGTGCCGGTGGAGGCGACACCGCCGGGGGCGTTCCCCGCGGCGCTGGGGCTCGACGTGCTGACCGTGCCCGCCGGGACGACCACCGGGACGTTCGTCCGCCGGGTCGGCAGCGACGTCGCCGTCGGCGCCGAGCTCGCCCCGGCCGGGTCCCCGGTGACGCCGGCGCTCCTGGGGGCCCTGGCCTCGGCGGGTGTCCGCGAGGTGTCCGTGGTCCGCCCGGTCCACGTGCTCGTCGTGTCCACCGGCAGCGAACTCGCCGGTGACGCCGCGCCTGACGGGCTGGACGGAACGGGCGCGGTGATCCGCGACGCGAACGGTGTCGCGCTCCGTGCTGCCCTGGCCGAGGTTGGTGCGATCGCCCGTGGCGTCCGGCTCAGCGACGCCCCGGACGCCTTCCTGCCGGGGCTCGAGTCGGCCGTCGGTGACTGGGCCGACGTCGTCCTGACCACCGGTGGGATCAGTGCGGGGGCGTACGAGGTCGTGCGTCAGGTGCTCGAGCCGCGCGGACTCGCCGTGACCCCGGTCGCGATGCAGCCCGGCGGACCCCAGGCCCTCGGACTCGTCGACCTCGCCGGTCGACGAGTGCCGGTCGTGGCGTTCCCGGGCAACCCCGTGTCCGCCCTCGTGTCGTTCGAGGTGTTCCTGCGGCCGGCGCTCGCGGCCCTCGTCGGTGCACCGGACCGCCCGACCGCCGAGCTGCCGGCCGCCGAGTCGGCGAGCTCACCCGTCGGCAAGCACCAGGTCCGCCGCGGCCGGGTCGCCGACGGGCGTGTGCACTTCGTGGGCGGGCCGAGCTCGCACCTGCTCGGGCACCTCGCCGCTGCCACCCACCTCGTCCACGTCCCCCTCGGCACCGACTCCGTCGAACCGGGGGACCCGCTGACCGTCTGGAGCCTCCGATGACCGACGACCACCCGAACGGCGTGCGCGACGCCGAGCTCTCGCACGTCCGCGCCGACGGCACCGCGCACATGGTCGACGTGTCCGACAAGGACGTCACTGCCCGCTCGGCCACGGCCACGGCCACGCTGGTGACCCGCACCGACGTCGTCGAGCGGATCCTCGACGGGTCGCTGCCCAAGGGAGAGGTGATCGGCACCGCCCGGATCGCGGCGATCATGGCCGTCAAGAAGACGTCGGACCTGGTGCCGCTCTGCCACCCGCTGCCCATCGCCGGGGTCGAGGTGGACATCACCGGCGACGGCGACCGCGTGCGGATCGAGGTTTCCGTGCGCACGACCTCCCGCACCGGTGTCGAGATGGAGGCCCTGACCGGCGCGAGCGTCGCGGCACTGACCGTGTACGACATGGTGAAGGCCGTCGACCGCACGGCCGTGATCACGGACGTCCGGGTGCTCGAGAAGCACGGCGGACGCTCGGGCGACTGGAGCAACCGATGAACCCCGAACCGACCAGGGGCCGCGCGGGCGTCGTCGTGGTCTCCACGCAGGCCTCGACCGACCCCGCGCTCGACCGCACCGGACCCGTCATCGCCGCATGGCTGCGCGAGCGCGGCTTCGCCGTCGCCGAGCCGACGATCGTGCCCGACGGCGGCCCGATCGCCGAGACGGTGTCCGCCGAGCTCCTCGCGGACGCGAAGGTCGTCGTCACCACGGGCGGTACGGGCGTGACCCCGACCGACCGCACGCCCGAGGCCGTCGCACCCCTGATCGACCTCGAGCTGCCGGGCATCACCGAGGAGATCCGCCGGCGCGGACTCGCCGGTGCCGGTCCGACCGCGCTGCTGACCCGCGGGGTCGCGGGCATCGCCGGTGGCCGCACCGTCGTCGTGACCCTGCCCGGGTCGCGCGGGGGCGTCGCCGACGGGCTCGCGGTGCTGGACGGGGTGCTCGACCACGTGCTGGCCCAGCTGCACGGCGAGGGCCACGCACCCCGGAGCGCGTCGTGAGCGGCGACCGTGTCGTCGTGGCCGACGTCGTGGACCGGGTGATCACGGTGGACGAGGTCTCCGCTGCCGTCACGACCGACCGCGACGGCGCCGTCGTGACCTTCGCCGGGGTCGTCCGCGACCACGACGAGGGCAAGGGCGTCACGGCACTCGACTACGAACGGCACCCGAGCGCGGGAGACGTCATCGCCGAGGTCGCCCGGACGATCGCCGTCGACCACCCCGAGGTCCGCATCGCCGTGCTGCACCGCGTCGGCGCGCTCGGCATCGGGGATGTGGCGCTCGCCGCAGCAGTGGCGTCGCCGCACCGTGCCGAGGCCTTCGCAGCCTGCGCCGCGCTCGTCGACCTGGTGAAGGAGCGGACGCCGATCTGGAAGCGCCAGGAGTTCACTGACGGCACGGACGAGTGGGTCGCTGCGCTGTGACGGACGAGGAGACCGCGGCCGGTCACCGGTGGGCACTCGCGCAGGAGCGCGCGGAGGCCGTGCTCGCGGTTGCTGCCCCGGCCGACCGTCAGCGATCGGCGGGTGGCGTCGCATGGGTCCTCGGCGGGTCTGCGGGGGTCGTCGCCGTCCTGGTCGCGCTGGCACTCACGGCGCCACCCGAGGCACCCGCGAGGACGGTCGTGGCCATCGGCGTCGCCCTCGGCGCGCTCGTCCTCATGGTCACGCAGATCATCCGAGCGGCCGCGGCACGTCGACGTGCCGGACCGTCGCCAGCGCCGGTGGTGGCGGTCCTGCAGACGCGCGAGCGGCACGCGGTCCGGCAGGCGTTCCACGGCCGCCGTCTCGTGCCGGACGACCGTCACGACGTCGTGACCGCCGCGGCCGTGCAGGCAGCGTCGGGAACCGAGCTGGTGTGGTTCTGTGCCACAGCGGTGCTCTGGGTGAGCAGCGCTGCCGTCGGTGGCACGCTCTGGCCGATGTACGCCGCGCTCGCCGTGGTGAACATCGCAGCCGTCGTCGTTCCCGCTCGGGACACCCTCGCCGCGCGACGGTGGCTGACGCAGCACCCGCTGGCCGCGGGCGCTCTCGACGTCACCACGGCCGAGACCTGTGGAACCGCGCAGGAGACCGACGCCCGATCGTGATCCCGGCACTCGTTCAGGGCATGGTCCCGCACTCGGCGGATCCATAGACTCCGGAGCCATGAGCGTTCTGCTGTACGGCGCGGGGATCGTGCTGCTCGTCTTCGCCCTGATCGACATCGTCACCCGGGGCGAGGACCAGGTCCGCGGACTCCCGAAGTTCGCCTGGGTCCTGATCTGCATCTTCGTGCCCGTGGTCGGCAGCATCGTGTGGTTCGCCGTCGGGCACGACTGGAGCGCGAACGACCGGAACCACGGCCGCTACCTCGAGCCGAACCGTCACGAGGACCGGTACGCCAGCATCGGTCACGCCCGCGCCGCCCACGGCGACAAGCGCGTGAACGGCACCGAGCAGGAGCTCGCTGCGCTCGAACGCGAGATCGAGTACTGGGAGGCGCAGGCGCGCCTCCGGCGTGCCAAGGAGGCCGCGGGCGAGGGCGAGCCGACCCCGGGGAGCTGATGCGGCGCAACTCGGGCGACCCGATCTCCGACGCGACGTGGGAGACCGTGGCCGAGACCATCGCCGGACGGCCGCTCCCCGCGGTGCGTCGGCGTCGGCAGCAGTGGCGGGTGGTCCTGGTCGTACTGGTGATGGTCGCCCTCGTCGGTGGTGTCTTCGTCGGCGTGTGGTCCGGACCCGAGATCGATCTCCACGTGGAACAGCGAGGTGGCCTCCAGGGCGCGGTGGGGGCCGTGTTGCTGGTGCCAGCCATCGTTGCCTGGGTCGCCGCGATCGTCTGGCTGCTCCGCCGCAACACGTTCCCACCGCTGGGGAACGACCCGACATCGGGCCTCCGGGCGCGCGAGCGACGAGCGATCGACCGGATGGCACGCGGTGTCTCGGCACGGCCTGCCGGACGGACGGACGTGCTTCGCGCGGTGGCGGAGCGGCGACGGCGGGACACCACACTCAGCGTCGCGTTGGCGCCCGGCTTCCTGCTCCTCTGGAGCGGGAACCTGTTGACGACCACGTGGTCGGCGTTCACTGCGATCCAGGCCGTCGCGCTGGTCTTCTTCGCGGTCGTCCTCGCCCTGGCGCTGCGCTGGCGGGCGCAGTACCGAGCCTTCGTCGAGCGCAACCCGCCCCGCGTCGAACGCGAGCCGGAGCCCGCGGGCTGAGCCGCGCCTCCCGGCCGGGCTGAGGGGGCCGTCGTGCGGTCGCGCACAACGCGGAGCCCGTCGCGCCACGGGACTCCGTGGCGCGACGTGCCGACGGTTGTCCGGGAGCGCACCGCACCACGAGCCGCACACCCACTCCCGCGGTCGCGCAGACGACGCGAGCCTGCGTCGAACCACGTTCCCGACGTCGAACCAGCCGCCCGCCCTGGTTCGATGTCGGAAACCTGGTTCGACACCTACGACCGCCGGACACGCCCGCGCCCCGCGGCACCCGCACCCCGCGGCGCCCGCACCCCGCCGCGCCGCCTACCCTTGACGGGTGGCTCATCTCCTCGGCGCCGAGAACGTGCATCTCGAGTTCCCCACCCGTGTCGTCTTCGACAGCGTCACCCTCGGCCTCGACGAGGGCGACCGCATCGGCGTCGTCGGCCGCAACGGTGACGGCAAGTCGACCCTGCTCGCCCTGCTCGCGCAGCGCCTCGAGCCGGACGCCGGCCGCGTCACCCACCGGCGCGGCCTGACCGTCGGGTACCTCGACCAGCGCGACGTCCTGCCCGCGGGGGCGACCGTCGGCAGCATCGTGGTCGGCGAGCTCGAGGAACACGAGTGGGCCGGGGACCCGAAGATCCGCGACATCATCGGCGGCCTCGTGTCCGACATCCCGTGGGAGGCCACGGTCGACGACCTGTCCGGTGGGCAGCGGCGACGGATCGCGCTCGCGAAGCTGCTCGTGGGTGACTGGGACGTGCTGTTCCTCGACGAGCCGACGAACCACCTCGACGTCGAGGGCATCCAGTGGCTCGCCGACCACATCAACCGCCGGTGGTCGTCGAACCAGGGCGGCATGGTCGTCGTGACGCACGACCGGTGGTTCCTCGACGCGGTGTCGACCGACACGTGGGAGGTCCACGACGGTGTCGTCGAGCCGTTCGAGGGCGGCTACGCGGCGTACATCCTGCAGCGCGTCGAGCGTGACCGGCAGGCAGCCGCGAGCGAGCAGCGGCGGCAGAACCTGGCCCGCAAGGAGCTCGCCTGGCTCCGCCGCGGTGCCCCCGCGCGGACCAGCAAGCCGAAGTTCCGCATCGACGCGGCGAACGCCCTGATCGACGACGTGCCGCCGATCCGTGACACCGTCGGCCTGTCGCAGATGGCGACCGCCCGGCTGGGCAAGGACGTCGTCGACCTGCTCGACATCGGTGTCTCGTTCGGCGACGACGTGATCCTGCGTGACGTCGAGTGGCGGATCGCACCGGGGGAGCGGACCGGCATCCTCGGACCGAACGGTGCGGGCAAGTCCACGCTCCTCAACCTGGTGTCCGGCAAGCTGCAGCCGACCACCGGCCGCGTGAAGACCGGCAAGACCGTGCAGGTCGCGGTGCTCGACCAGCAGCTCGCCGACCTGCAGCAGTTCGCGGACGACCGTGTCCGCGAGGTCGTCGCCCGCAAGAAGACGAGTTACATCGCAGACGGCAAGGAGATGACGCCGTCGCAGCTGCTCGAGCGGCTCGGCTTCACCTCGGAGCAGCTGTCCACGCCGGTCAAGGACCTCTCCGGCGGGCAGAAGCGCCGCCTGCAGCTCATGCTCATCCTGCTCGACGAGCCGAACGTGCTGATCCTCGACGAGCCCACGAACGACCTCGACACCGACATGCTCGCCGCGATGGAGGACCTGCTCGACACCTGGCCGGGCACCCTGCTCGTCGTGTCGCACGACCGGTACCTGCTCGAGCGGGTCACCGACCAGCAGTACGCGGTCCTCGGCGGGCACCTCCGTCACCTGCCCGGTGGCGTCGACGAGTACATGCGGCTGCGCGCGTCCGGCTCCGTCCCGCAGACGGCTGCTGCCGCCGCCGCCGCCTCGGCCGGGAGGCCCGACACGGCTCCGGCAGGCGGCTCCGGCGGTGCCGCGGCCGGGTCCACCACCCCTGCCGCGCCCGGCCTGTCGGGTGCGGACCGTCGCGCCGCGGAGAAGGAGATGTCGGCCCTCGACCGGAAGATCGCGAAGGCGGGGCAGGACCGGCAGAAGCTGCTCGACGCGTTCGCCGCGCACGACCAGTCGGACTACGCGGGGCTCGGGGCGCTGCAGACGAAGCTCGGCGCCCTCGACGCCGAGGTCGAGCAGCTCGAGGAGCGGTGGCTCGAGGTGGCCGAGCAGCTCGGGGTGTAGCGGGGGCCACGGGTCCGAGACCCGTAGCTCGACCGACGCAGCGTTGCCGGACGACCCGGGTCAGGGGCCCTCGCAGTCGAGTTCGGTCGGCTCGAGGTCCTCGCCCCGGCCCACGCCGTAGGCGGACGGATCCGTGACCGTGCGCAGTCGGCCGAGCCGGTCCTGCTCGGTGACGACGACGGCGCGGACGAACCCGGCGCGCTGGTCCGGGTCGAGCACGAACCGACCGACGACGTCGAGGTGCCCGTGCGGCGGGACGACGACCCCGCTGTCGACCGGTACCGTCCGGCCGTACTCCGACGGGCGCGCGGCGTCCTCGGTGACGGTGAGCCCGGCAGCGTCGGCGGTCGGGTGCGGCGCGAGCGCGAGGTGTTCGAGCCGCACGCCCTGCACGGTGTCGACCCGGACCGTGCGGACGTGCACGCCGTGGGCGGTGTCGTTGGCGAACGCCGTCAGGAACCAGGCGGCTGCGTCGCTGTCGTCGACTCCGGGTCGACGCTGTCCTGCTCGGGGTCTGCTCCGGCCGGGTCACCGCCACCGGGGTTCGCCACGACCTCCCAGAGGTGGCCGTCCGGGTCCTGGAAGAAGCCGGACCACATTCCCCACGGGCGCGTGTACGGCGCCGCAAGCATCGTCGCTCCGGCGGCTGCCGCATGGTCGAGGAACGCCTGTGCGGCCTCCTGCGACGGCTCGAAGTGCCCGATGGTGGTGCTCGGTGCCTCGGCGAGTGCGACGCCGGAGTCCTTCCGCATGTCCTCGCGCCCGTAGACACTGACGATCAGCCCGTCGTCGAGGGTGAACATCGCCGTGGTGCCGCCCGCCGCGGTCTCGGACGCGGGGTACTCGGTGCCGATGATCCCGCTGCCGTCGATGCCGAGCAGTGCGCGGTAGAAGGCTGCCGAGCGTCCGACGTCGGCCACGGCGAGGGTGATGGCGTGCATGCCGCGCACGCTACGCCGGACCGGCTGCCGGCTGCCGGCTGCCGTCTGCCGTCTGCCGTCTGCCGTCAGTCGCCGAGCCCGAGGATGAGTCGTCGGAGCAGCCCGGACAGCTGCGCCTGCTCGTCCTCGGACACCCCGGACAGGATCGCGCGTTCGGCCTGGAGCAGGTCCGCGATCGCAGCATCCACGGCTGCGCGACCGCTCGCCGTGAGGGACACGAGGATGCCCCGACCGTCCCGCGGGTCCGTCCGCCGGTTCACGAGCCCTCGCGCCGCGAGCCGGTCGACCCGGTTCGTCATCGTGCCGCTCGACACCAGGGTCTGCTGCAGCAGCGCCTTCGGGCTGAGCTCGTACGGTTCGCCCGCACGCCGCAGCGCCGACAGCACGTCGAACTCCCACGGCTCGACGTCGCTCGCGTCGAACGCGGCCCGTCGTGCGCGGTCGAGGTGCCGGGCGAGCCGGTCGACGCGGGACAGGACCTCGAGCGGCCCGAAGTCCAGGTCGCCCCGCTCCCGACCCCACGCCGCGACGATCCGGTCGACCTCGTCCTGCTGCGGCATCCCTCCATCTTGGCCGAACCGGTCGCGCGCGGCCAGCGCCCGGGCCGTGGGAGGATGGACGGGCACCGGACGGGCTCCACCCCGTCCGGTGTGTTCCGCCTTGGTGTAACGGCAGCACGACGGCCTTTGGTGCCGTTAGGTCCGGGTTCGAATCCTGGAGGCGGAGCGTGGGTTGCTCCGAGTTCTCGGCGTTCGGGTCGAGACGTTCCGCGGCTCGGCGGAGGAGTCGTCTTCCATGCCGCGGCCGAAGATGCCCACATCGACCGGAAGCGCGCATCGGAGACGGCGACGGCTCTCGCCCTGACCCTCGGACTCACCGTATCGATGGGCGATCGACCACCGGACATCCGACTCCGCCTTCACCCGAGCGTCACGGATGCGCTCGATCTGGTCGTCAACGGTCATTCGCGTGACGTCGAGGACGAGGTCTACCGGCGGCGGAGTGGCACTGATTCGGTGCAACAGCTCGAACTCCTCATCCGTGATGGAGACCGGACGGGTTGTTGCTCGCTTGCGGGCCTCGTCGAGGGTGACAGCCGAGTGCACGATGAAGCACGCGACGACGAGCTGACGAACGTCGTCACCATCGATGTAGGCTGCGCGCTCCTGATCGGCTGCGAGAGCCCGAGCGCAGGTCGTCTCACCGACTGCCGGGCCGCCCGAGAGGAGGAGCGGTCGCATCGTCGAGTCCTCCCGCTGGCGGATTGCCTCAGACCAACCACACGTTCCGGTGAGCGACCGGTGCGAGGGAGGACGCATCTCTTCCCTGGCTGAGACCCCCTGGTCACCGTTGTCACATGGACTGCTTCGCGAGCTGGCGCACGCGCATCTGGAGGGACGGCTCAGGCCGTCGCTCTCCTCCACCCCGACCCCGGGCCTGGAGCCTTCGGACTGCTCACGAAAGAAGCACAACCATGCACATCCGCGACTGCACGCCGCTTGACCTGCCCTCGCTCACCGCACTGACGATCGAGACGTTCCGGCCTCTCCTCGCCGGCTCCCTCGCGCAGCTACGGGCCGAGGTCACCGCGCACGACCATGGGCGCTGGGAGGACGACCACCGCCAGGAAGTCCCTTCCCTGCTGGCTCCCGACGAGGGTCGCTTCATCACACTGGCGGAAGAACCCGGCGAACCGCTCGGCTACGTCGGCTGGAACACCACCGGTGCGACCTCCGGACGACTCGAGATGGTTGCCGTTCACCCTGACGCTCGACGGCGCGGAGTCGCGCGAGCGCTCTGCTCGGCGGCGCTGACCAGGCTCGGAGACCTTGGGGTCACCGTGGTGCACATCGGAACGGGCGGCGACGAGTTCCACGCCCCGGCACGAGCCCTCTACGAATCCCTCGGCTTCATCCCGTACCCGACCGTCGATCACGCCCGGACTCTCTGACCGGAGCCGGGAGGGCTACCGAGCGCAGCCCTCCCGGCCCGATGAACTGCGCCGACGGCGTCTCGACGGCGTCTCGACGGCCGATCGGCTACCGGTACGAGCTGCTCGTAGGCTTGCTGGGTGATCGCGCAAGTTCTTGGTTCTGGTCGTCCGCTCGTCGCTCTCCACGGCTTCGGGGTGGACCACCGGATCATGCTGCCGCTGGCGGATGCGGTGCAGGACCTGCCGTGGCGGATGGTGTTCCTCGACCTGCCGTGGGCCGAAGCCGCTGCGGTGACCGCGACCGCGGAGAGCGCGGTCGACGTGGCCGCCGGGGTGCTCGCTGAGATCGACGACCACCTCGGGGACGAGCCGTTCGCCGTCATCGGGAACTCCTTCGGCGGCATGATCGCCCGACATGTTGCTCACGAACGCCGAGACCACGTCCTCGGCGTCGCGACCCTGGCGGGTGTGGTGCATGCGGCACACGCAGACAGGGCCGTCCCCGAGCGCACCGTGCTGCACATCGAACCGTCCGTCCTCGACTCCGCCGGCGACGCGCGAGAGGCGTTCGAGGAGGTCAGCGTCATCCAGGACGAGGCCGCATTCGCGGCGTTCGAGCGGTACGTGCTCCCGGGTCTCCGGGGCGCCGACCCTGCTGTGATGGACCGCATCTCGGCCGACTACGCGCTGGACGCGGTGCCAGAGGAGCGGCACCCGGAGCCGTTCACCGCTCCGGCCCTGCATCTGTTCGGTCGGCAGGACGACGTCGTCGGGTACGAGGACGGGCTCGCACTCCGGGACCACTACCCGCGCGGGAGCTTCGTCGTCCTCGACGGTGCTGGACACAACGTGCACCTCGAGCTCCCCGGGACCACCGCCGCCCTGATCCGCGACTGGCTCGCGCAGATCGACCGCTAGCCGACCGGCTGTCGAGATGCGAGCCGTAGCCTGCATTGCCGACTGGTTTGATGAACTGTGCGACGACAACCCGGAGAACCGAACACGCGCATGCCCGACCTGGCACTCGTGCTGGCCCTCGTCGCCGGAATCTTCTGGCTCGTCGCGCTGACGCTGCCGACCTACTTGCTCGCCGCCATCGGCAACCTCCCCGGGGAGGACCCTGAGCGCGCCGAGCGGTCCCTCGTGATCGCTTCCGGCGCTTCCTTGAGTTCCGTGCTCCTCGCGGTCCCTGCAACGATCGGCTCTTTCGTTGTGCGCCGCGCAGGAGTCCGCAGAACCAGCGCCGGAGCGGAATCGACCTGAGATCCGTGTCCGACAGCTGATCGGCTACCGGGCGCGGAGTTGAAGGTAGTCGAGTGCCTGGCGGACCGTTTCTCCGAGCGCGCGGGTGCTGTCGATGACGAGCCGCTCGTCCGTGCGGGGCTCGTACTCGTCTGCGGTGCGCTGTACCTCGTCCCACGTCGGCAACGTGAACCCTGGCAGGTCGTTCGCACGCTGTTCCACGCGGCGGCGGTGTTCGTCGGCGTCCGCGCACACGACCTCGATCACGCGCAGCGGTACCCCGGCGGCATCTGCTGTCGACACCCATCCAGCCCGAGCGGCTGCTACGCCGCTCACCGCGTCTGCGATGACCGTCTGTCCTCGCCGCAGGTTGGGTACTGCGATGGCATGCATGATCGAGTACGCGGCGATCCCGGACTGCTCGCGTGGGATCCCGTACTTCCACATGGCGCCTTCGATCGCGTCGACGCGGAGCGTCAGCGAGGGCGCCAACCCAGCGATCGCGGCAGACAGCGTCGATTTCCCTGCACCGGGAAGCCCGCAGATCTGGACCAGCATCGACGACTCCTTCGTTGGCCGTAGCTCCTTGTCCATCGGTCATGGACGCGCCGCACCCGCGAAGTGGACACGACCACCAAAGCCCTGGGAATGCGTCCGGTAGCCGATGTCGGCCCGAACGGCAGCCAGGGCCGCCATCGCGATGAGGGCAAGTTCCGCTCGCGACGATCACGATCGGCGCCAGTCAGGAGTTCCTGGGCCCTCAGTGTTGCGGGAAACGGTCGGACCGGGCGAACAGCATCGAGCTGACGACGAGGAGCATCACGCCGATGTACGCGAGAGGCTGACCGAGGAACAACAGAACGCCGGCACCGATGTTCGCGCCGTCGTCCGGATCGGACGTGACCTCTGCGAGGAACGCGCCGCCGCAGAGAACGCCTCCGACAGTGAGGAGGATGCCGCCGGTCAGGCAGGCGAGGCGAGACGAATTCATCGTCGCATTCTCTACGGGATCGGACGAGACGTCGACATCCAGGCCGTCTCAGAAGCCGATGCGCCACCGGGCGAGGCTATGGCTGGTACCAGCAGGCGTAGATGGATTCGGCCGATGAGTGCGCTGCTCGTAGAGGTCCCCCGACTGTCATCGCGGTGGTGAACCCGAACGATGAAGGCTCGATTCCGCCTTGGTTGGTCATCGTCCTTGCAGTCGCGATCGTCGGTGTGGCCGTCGTCTCGTTCCTTCGTCGCAAGCGCTGACGGGCCGCACGGAAAGCGTTGCTGCGACGTCCGGTGGCCGGTCGTTCAACGGGCGCACCAGCGTGGCCTGCTCCCACCGCAACTTCTGCTGTCTCAGTGTGGGCAGCTTCGTTCGATGTCGTCTTTCTCGCGCCGCTCCACGTCGTGGCTGCGTCGTGGACCACCGGAGTTCCTTGGGGACCGGGTCACGCAGGTCGATGGCGCGCTGCGGAGAGCCAAAGGGGTTGGCTGTTGCAATGATTGCGTCGTGTCCACCACGAGTGCCCTCCTTGTCATCGACCTCCAGCACGGTGTCGTCCAGGACTGCTTCGACGCAGCAGGTGTTCTCGAGCGAACTGCCCAGCTCGTCGAACGAGCCCGATCCACCGGCGTGCCGGTGGTATGGGTTCAGGACCACGGCAATTTCGCCGAGGGGTCCGCGGAGTGGGAGCTGGCGGCTCCGCTCCATCGTCGAGCCGATGAGCCGCTAGTTCGGAAGGAGTACCGCGACTCGTTCGCGGATACCGACCTGGACGGAGTCCTTGAATCTCTGCGCGTGAAGCGTCTCGTGGTCGCGGGAGCTCAGAGCGACTACTGCATCCGCACGACGACCCAGGCGGCGGCGGCACGAGGGTTCGACGTCACGCTGGTGTCCGACGCCCACACGACGACGGATGCAGAGCATGACGGTGCGCACATCAGCGGAGAGCAGATCGTGGCGCACACGAACATGTACTTCGGCGGTCTGCGCTATCCCGGCCGACACTACGCGGCAGAGGCGCATGACCGGGTGCGCTTCTGAGAGATCCGCGCACCGGAAGGTACCCGGATCCGATCGTTCTCCTGACAGACCCGTCAGGTGCCCCTGCGCTCCGGACACCGACTTCTCGAGGGCCCACCACCGCTCGCTGACTACCTGCGGCTGCGACGTGAGAGCGGCTTGACGCCCAAGTCCGAGGAGCAGGGCGCCGGTGCATTGACGGGCTCGTGGACATTCCGGCACGTCGTCGATCCGGCCGGCGTCGTTGCCGGTGTGGGCCGGGTCGTCGGCGACAGCTCCTGGTCACGCGCCGGCCGGCGCCTACGTGACCCTGACTGCGGACCCGCCGGGGCGACATCTGTACGAGCAACGCGGCTTCATGGACGTGGCTCCGGATGGGACCGGCATGCGCCTTGTCCTGCCCTGACGGTGTGATTGCGCCGATTCTCTCGACCGTGGTGATCCCCGCCGCCTGATCCGGCCGGGCTCCTCCTCACCTGTAGCGCAGACGACAGGCCAGCGCCCGGTCGGATCTTGTGCTGATCCCTTTCGCACGCTTCAAGGGGGGCTTTGTTCTTATCCGAACCGGAAGCCGCGGCCGCGCGAGCCCTCGGCGAGACCTACACGCAGCACAACCCGCAGGCTGGCGACGGCCCGGACGCGTTCGTCGGGTACGTGCACTGGCTCCGCGGACAGTTCCCCGAACTGCACCTCGACGTCAAGCGGACCATCGCCGAGGCGACCTCGTCGTCACCCACAGCAACCGGCACCTGGCACCTGGCACCTGGCGCCCGCGGTATGGCGGTGGCCGACTTCTGGCGATCGGACGGCGGCCCGATCGTCGAGCACTGGGACGTCATCCAGGAGGTCCCCGAGGAAGCCGCGAACACCAACACGATGGTTTCTTCTCGCCGCTCCCGGAGCGGCTGCGGAGGACGCGCTCGGGTCAGGTCCTCCGCGGCTCGTCCCTCAGCCCTGGATGACGACCTCGTGGTCGCGCTTCGTCGTGACGAGGTCCCAGTACCGCGGTGCGATCTCGTCGGCCGTCAGGCTCGCGACGCCCTCCGGTGCCTGGTCGGTGATCCAGACGCCGATCGCGACGTGCGCGACGTGCACGCCGCTCTCGTCGGCTTCGAGCGCGGAACCGAGGTTCAGCGCCCAGTTGCGAAGTGCTGCGCCGCCGGCGGTGACGTTGCCGAACATCGGCACCGGGTAGACGGATCCCGCACCGGTGGTGACGATGATCGTCCCGGCGCCGGCTTCGAGCATGGCGGGCAGGACGGTCGCGGTCGCGGCCATGGCGCCGTAGAGGTAGTACTCGACCTGCGGTTGCACGTTCTCCGGAGTGGCCTGCCGGACGTCGACGGGCGCGGTGGCGCCCGAAGTCGCGTCGGCCGGGGAGTACTCGAGGACGTCGATGCTGCCGAAACGGTCCGTCGCCGCCTCGAGGGCTGCGGTGAGCGAGGGACGGTCGAGGACGTCCGCGGCGAAGCCGGCAGCGGTGATGCCGTCGGCTGCGAGCGTCTCGGTGAGCGTGTCGAGCTTGTGCTGGGTGCGGGAGATCAGGGCAACGGCGTATCCCTGGGCGCCGAACGTGCGGGCGATGGCGAGTCCGAGGCCGGAACCGGCTCCGATGATGGCGATGGTGGGCATGAGGCTTCTTCCTGTCGTGGTGCTGGTCAGCGGCGGCGCTGTGCCGGGTCGGTCAGCGCCGGAGTCTCGGTGAGGTGGTCGGCGGGGAGGGTCTCCGTGCCGGGGTCTGCCACGGCGTCGATCGCGTCGAGGACGTCGTGCGTGAGGGTGTGCTCGGCTGCGGCGATGAGGTCGTCGAGCTGTTCCGGCGTGCGCGGACCGACGATGACGGCGGTGACCGCGGGGTGGCTGCGGACGAACGCGGTCGCGAAGTGCGGCAGGCTCAGCCCAGCCTGCGACGCGATGTCCTGGAGGCCTTCGACGACGTGCCAGCGCTCGGCGTTGCCGGGAGCGGTGCGGTCGAACATGCCGGGGCTGAGTCGGGCGCGGCTGTTCTCGGCGAGGTCGCGGCCGCTGAGCCACCCGTTCGCGAGTGGGCTGAAGGTCAGCACCCCCATGTCGTACCGGCGTGCGGTGGGGAGGACGGATGCTTCGACGCGGCGGTTCAGGATCGAGTAGCGGGCTTGTTCGGTGGTGAAGCGTGCGTGGGCGCGTCGGTCGGCGACCCACTGTGCTTCGACGATCTTCTCCGCCGGGAACATCGAGTGCCCGAACGCGCGGATCAGCCCCTCCCGTTTCAGGTCGGACAGTGCCCCGAGGGTCTCGTCGAGATCGGTGTTCCAGTCGTACCGGTGCAGCTGGTACAGGTCGATGTGGTCGGTGCCGAGTCGCTGCAGGCTCGCTTCGACGGCCGTGCGGATCCAGCGTGGGGACGCGCCGCGCTGGTTCGGGTCCCGGACGTCGGGCAGGCCGAACTTCGTCGCCAGGACGACCTCGTCGCGGCGGTCGCGGATCGCGTCGCCGACGATCCGTTCGGAGTCGCCGCTGCCGTACCGGTCGGCGGTGTCGATGAGGTTGATGCCGGCATCGATCGCGGTGTGGATCATCCGGTTCACCTCGGCGCGGTCGGTGTTGCCGAACCCCCCGAAGTTCATCGTGCCGAGGGCTGTCGCGGAGACCGAGATGCCGGTCGCTCCGAGGTACCTGCGTTCCATGATGCTTCCTCTTCCTCAGCTGCTCTCGTGTGTCCGGGCCGGGAGGGCGCAGGCGCCGTCGGAGTCGGGGTCGCAGGACGCCGCCCCGGCATCACCGATCGGCCGAAGCGTCGGGATCGGCAGCGGCGTCTGCTCCGAGGAGGTGCTCGCGGTCCCGGTCATGCGACACCTGCGGGTGCTTCGGCGGCGGCGTCGAGGGCCTGCGCGTACCCGTCGACGGACTGCGCGCCGGATGCGGCGAACCGGCGGTCGAAGACGACGAAGGGGACACCCTGCGCACCGAGCGCGCGGCCCTCGGCGACGTCGGCTCGGACGGCGTCGCCGTACGTGTCCCCGGCGAGGACGTCGCGGACACGGTCGGCTGAGAGTCCCACCTCGGCAGCGGTTGCCGCGAGGGCGTCCACGTCGAACGGGTTCAGCTCGCCGGCGAAGAACCGGTCCTGAACGAGGGTGGAGAACGCCAGCCCGAGCCCCTGCTCGTCGGCGTGGTGGACGACGCGGTGGAAGTCGAACGTGTTCGCGTTCAACCGGTCGAGCGAGAAGGCGAGCCCCTCGCTCTGCGCGACCGCCTGGATCTGCCGTTCGGCACGGAGGACGACTGCAGCGTCGCCGCGGTGCGAACGGATGAACGCGCTCTCGATCGTCTCTGGAGTGTGCGGGGCGCCAGGGTTCAGTTCGAAGGAGCGCAGGCGGAGCTCGAACCGGTCACGATCGGGTCGCCGCGCGATCGCGTCCTCGAGTCGGTGCTTGCCGATGTAACACCAGGGACAGCCCAGGTCTGCCCACACCTCGACCGTGATCGGCCTCGTGGAGTCGGGCGACGTCGTGTCGTTCATCTCGTTCACCTCACTGGTAGTGCGTGACGAGATCATCACCCGTTCGTCAGCGCCCTACAAAAGGCACTTCGAAGTGCGCCGCCCGCACTGACAGCCCAGCCTCGAGACCGACCGGACCAGCGTCCCCGGAGCCACCGGCTGCAGCTCATCCCCTCGGCCGGTCCTCGCCGTTCCGCGCGCGGCCTGTGCCGATGCGGTCGCTCTCGAGGACGAGGTACCGCTCCTGTCGGCTGTCGTGACGTCCGACCGCCACCAGGCGGGCCGTGCTCGCGGAGGTCCGGCGCCCGGCGCGCTAGGGTCGGCGCGTGGGGCTTCGGGAGCGGGACCGATCACGGCAGATCAACGTCCGGGCACTCGTCGCGATCGCCCTGATCGTCCTGTGGGGCATCGTGCTCGTGGCGACCGGAGTCTTCGACCCCGCACACCAGACCCCGCCGTCCCAGTTCGACCACGACGACGGGATGCTCCCGCCCACAGCAGACGACCGCCGGACCTCTGCCGTCCAGGCTGCCGCGCTGATCGGGTCCTTGCCCGTCGCCGTCCTCGCCCTCTGCATCGCGGCGAGCTCGCTCCGCGTCTGGCGCGAACAGGTGTCGGCGGTCATCGCGACCGGTCTCGCCAGCCTCGCCGCGCTGGCCGCCATCGGCCTCGCCTGGATCGGCGTCGGCACCGTCGTCTTCTTCACCTAGCCGGTGCAGGTGACGGCACCGACGTCGGGGGAGACGGCACCGACGTCGCGTCCCGAGCGGTCGACGTGGCACGGCGATCGTGCCGGTCGTCCGCAGGCCGGCTGACGGACCGGCACCGCGACGACGGACTGGAGGCGCGGATCACCGTCGCCGGTCGGCGTCCGGTGGTCCGGGCCTCCCGTCCGCCCCGTCAGGACGACAGGTGCGCTGCCGCACGGACCGGACGGAGTGCATGACCGGCGGGCGACGCCGCCCGCCGGCCGCCGGCCATCTCCTGCAGGACCCGGTGCACCTGTCGGCTGTAGCCGGACTCGTTGTCGTACCAGACGTACAGCACCGCGTGCTCGGACCCGTCCGCGATCGTCGCGAGCCCGTCCACGATGCCCGCCCGCCGACTGCCGAGCAGGTCCGTCGAGACGACCTCCGGCGACTCGACGTAGTCGATCTGCCGCCGGAGCGGCGAGGTGAGCGAGGCGTCCCGGAGCACCCCGTTCAGCTCGTCGCGTCCGACAGGGTGACCGAGCGTCAGGTGGATGACCGCGAGCGAGACGTTCGGCGTGGGGACGCGGACGGCGCTGCCGGTGAGCCGGCCGCGGAGTTCGGGCAGTGCCTTCTCGGCGGCCTTCGCTGCGCCGGTCGCGGTGATCACCATGTTCAGGCCCGCCGCCCGCCCTCGCCGGTCGGCGGGGTGGTAGTTGTCGACCAGGTTCTGGTCGTTCGTGGCGGAGTGCACGGTCTCCACGTGCCCGTGGACGATGCCCCAGGCGTCGGACACGACCTTGAGCACCGGGACGATCGCGTTCGTCGTGCACGAGGCGGCACTCACGACCGGGTCGTCGCCGATGCCGTCGTGGTTGATGCCGTGCACCACGTTCGGCACGTCACCCTTCCCCGGCGCGGTGAGCAGCACGCGGGCTGCCCCGGGAGCCAGCAGGTGCTGCGCCAGGCCCTCGGCGTCACGCCAGCGACCGGTGGTGTCGACGACGATCGCGTCCTCGATGCCGTGCGCGCGGTAGTCGACGGCGTCGGGGGAGTCGGCCGAGATGAACTGCACGAGGGTGCCGTTCGCGGTGATGGTGTCGTGCTCGGTGTCGACGGTCACCGTGCCGGCGAAGGGGCCGTGGATCGAGTCCCGGCGGAGCAGGCTCGCCCGCTTGACCAGGTCGCCGGGCCCGCGACGGCGGACGACGACGGCGCGCAGGGCGAGCGGAGCGTGCTCCCCGGCGCGTTCGAGCAGGATCCGGGCGAGCATCCGACCGATCCGCCCGAACCCGTACAGCACGACGTCGCGTGGGGCGTCGCGGTGCGGTCCGTCCGCCGTGCCGCGGTGCAGGAAGAACTCGTCGGTGAGGAACTCGCGCAGGGTGCTGCCGAGGCGGTCACGTCGGTGGCGGGCGGCGAGGTCGCCGAGGTCCACCGACATCGACGACAGTGCCATCGTGTCGAGCTCGGTCAGGATCGCCAGGCTCGTCGCGACCGGCAGTTCGGTCTCGTCGACCCGGCGGCTCGACCGGTGCGCCTTGAGGATCCCGATCGGGGACTGCCCCACCAGGGGACGGCCGTGGACGGACGGCACGACGTCGTCCCGCCGGTACAGCCGTCCGATGAGCGGCACCATCGCCTCGGCGGCAGCGAGCTTCTCGTCCCACACCCGCTGCAGGTGCGCACGCTCGGCGGCGGTGGGCACCCCGGTCGTGGTCGGGGCGCCGGACGGCATCAGGCGACCTGCCGGACGTCGGCCGTGGCGTGCAGGGCGGCGCGGCGCTCGTCGAGGATCGCGCTGAACACCGGGGGCGTGCGGCCCCCGAACCCGGCGAGGAACTCCTCGGTCAGGTCGCACTCCTCGAGCCACGGCCCGGCGTCGACGGCGAAGAGGGCGTCGAGCTGCGCGGCGGTGACGTCGAGGCCGTGCACGTCCAGGTCGTCCAGGTCGGGGAGCAGGCCGACCGGGCTCTCGACCGCCGGCACGGTGCCCTCGACCCGGCGCGCGATCCACTCGAGCACGCGGGCGTTCTCGCGGAAGCCCGGCCACAGGAAGGCGCCGTCCTCGCCACGCCGGAACCAGTTGACCTGGAACACCGCCGGTACTCCGGCGCCGAGGCGCTCGCCGATCCGGAGCCAGTGCGCCCAGTGGTCGGCCATGTCGTAGCCGCAGAACGGCAGCATCGCGAAGGGGTCGCGGCGGAGCTCCCCGACGGTGCCCTCGGCTGCGGCGGTCCGCTCGGACGACACCGTCGCACCCATGAACACGCCCTCGGCCCAGGTCGACGCCTGCGCCACGAGCGGGACGTTCGTCGACCGACGACCGCCGAACACGACGGCGTCGACGGCGACGCTGCGCTCCCACCCGTCGGCGAGCGTCGGGACCCGGTCGAGCGCCACCGTGAACCGGGCGTTCGGGTGCGCGGCCGGAGTGCCGCTCGCCGGTGTCCAGTCGGCGCCGGTCCAGTCGACCAGGTGCGCGGGCGGTTCGGGGGTGAGGCCCTCCCACCAGACGTCGCCGTCGTCCGTGAGCGCGACGTTCGTGAAGATCGTGTCCGCGGCGATCGTCTCGACCGCGACGGGGTTCGTGTCGGGGCCGGTCCCCGGTGCGACGCCGAACAGCCCGGCCTCCGGGTTGATCGCGTGCAGTCGTCCGTCGGCACCCGGGCGGAGCCAGGCGATGTCGTCGCCGATCGTCTCGACGGACCACCCGGGCAGGGCCGGCTGCAGCATCGCGAGGTTGGTCTTGCCGCAGGCGGACGGGAACGCGGCGGCGACGTGGACGGCGCGGCCCTCGGGCGAGGTGAGCCGGACGAGCAGCATGTGCTCGGCGAGCCACCCCTCGTCGCGACCCATGACCGAGGCGATCCGGAGCGCGAAGCACTTCTTGGCGAGCAGGGCGTTGCCGCCGTACCCGGAGCCGTACGACCAGACCTCGCGGGTCTCCGGGAACTGCACGATGTACTTCGTCGCGTTGCAGGGCCAGGACACGTCCGGCCGCGGGACGCCCTGGTCGTCGCGGAGCGGGTGCCCGACGCTGTGCACGGTCGCGACCCACGGCACGCCGGCGTCGATCGCGCGGAGCACGTCCGCCCCGAGCCGGGTCGTCCTGCCCATGCTGAGGACGACGTAGGCCGAGTCGGTCACCTCGACGCCGAGCTGCGAGATCGGCCCGCCCACCGGTCCCATCGAGAACGGCACGACGTACATCGTGCGGCCGCGCATGCTCCCGGCGAACCGCTCGTCGAGCTCGGCGCGCATCGCGACCGGTTCCCACCAGTGGTTCGTCGGACCGGCGTCTTCGGGCGTGCGGGAGCAGGTGAACGTGCGCCCCTCGACCCGGGCGACGTCGTCCGGGTCCGACCGGGCGAGGTAGCTGTTCGGTCGGCGTTCCGGGTCGAGGGCGATCAGCTTGCCCTCGTCGACGAGCTGCTGCGTCAGGCGGGCGGTCTCGTCGGCTGACCCGTCGCACCAGACGACCTGGTCCGGGCAGGTGAGGGACGCGATCCGGGCGACCCACGCCTCCAGGGCGACGCGGGGCGAGCCGGGCACGGTGTGCGGTGCGGGACTCGTGTGGTTGGGGTTCGTGATCATCGTCGATCTCCTCGTGACGGGGGACTACCGGCGGGTGGCGGTCGAGCCCTCGGGCTCGACGATGGTGCGAACGGCCGCGGTCGAGATCCGCTCGTCGGTGGCGGGAGCGGAGCCGGGACCGTCTGCGCGAGCCGACGCGCCGTGGTCGTCGGCGGACATCGTCCGCTCGTCGAACGGCGCCGCACCGGACAGCACCCGCTCGACCTGCTGCTTGTCGATCTGCTTCGTCCACGTCCCGACCAGCACCGTGGCCACGGCGTTCCCGGTGAAGTTCGTCAGCGCGCGGGCCTCGGACATGAACCGGTCGATGCCGACGATCAGGCCGACGCCGTCGACCAGGTCCGGGCGGTGCGCCTGCAGGCCGCCGGCGAGGGTGGCGAGTCCGGCACCGGTCACCCCGGCAGCGCCCTTCGACGCGATGATCATGAAGACCAGGAGCGAGATCTGCTCGGGGATGTTCAGCGGCGTGCCGAGGGCGTTCGCGATGAACAGCGAGGACATCGTCAGGTAGATCGCGGTGCCGTCGAGGTTGAACGAGTACCCGGTCGGCACCGTGACGCCGACGACGGGCTTCGAGACGCCGAGGTGCTCCATCTTCGCGATGAGCCGCGGGAGGCTGACCTCGCTGGAGGACGTCGACACGATGAGCAGGTACTCGCGGCCGAGGTACTTCATGAGCCGGAAGATGTTGACGCCGGTCACGACGCGGAGCAGGACACCGAGGACGCCGACGACGAACACGATGCAGGTGATGTAGAACGCGACCATGAGGGTCCCGAGCGCGACGAGCGCCGCGACGCCGGTGGCACCGACCACCGCTGCGATGGCCCCGAACGCGCCGATCGGGGCGGCCCACATGACCATCGCGAGGATGCGGAACACCAGGGCCTGCAGGTGTCGGATGCCGGTGAGGATCGGCGCACCCTTCTCGCCCATCGCCTGCAGCGCGAAGCCGACGAGCAGCGCGACGAACAGGGTCTGCAGGATGCTGCCGCTCGTCAGGGACGACACGAGCGTCGCGGGGATGATCCCGAGCAGGAACCCGGACGTCGAGGACGCGCTCTCCTCGGTGCCGGCGGGCAGCTCGTACGTCGCCTTCGACATGTCGAGCTGGTCGCCGGGGTGGATGAGGTTGCCGACGACGAGGCCGATCGCCAGGGCGAACGTCGACATCGCGACGAAGTAGCCGAGCGCCAACCCGCCGACCTTGCCGACCGTCGCCGCCTTCGCGATGGAGCCGACGCCGAGCACGATCGTGCAGAAGATGACCGGCGCGATCATCATCTTGATCAGCGCGATGAAGCCGTCGCCGATCGGCTTGAGTCCGACGGCGAAGTCGGGGGCCGTCAGGCCGACCACGATGCCGGCGAGCACGGCCACGATGACCGCGATGTAGAGCCAGTGCGAGCGATCCAGACCGCGTCGCCGTGGGCGGGCGGTGGTCGAGTGCGTCGATGCCATGCGACTTCCTTGTCGTCAGGACCGGGAGCGGCGTCGCTCCGGTCGGTTCGTCCTCGGGGGAACGGACACACCCTCGCGCGGAGCGACCCGCGGCGGCGACTTGTGTTCACAACGTTCACGGGGAGGCTGCGCGGACGGGCCCCCGTGCGCGAGGATGGGTCGTCCCGCAACGGAGCGAGGAGGCAGCTCAGTGGTACCCCGTCGGTGGAGCATCGCCGCGCGACTCTTCGCGCTGCAGCTGCTGTTCGTCGTGGTCGGGGTGGCGGTCGGTGGCGTCTGGAGCTGGACCTCGGCGCGAGCCGACCTCGAGGCGGACGCGGCCGAGAAGTCCACCGCCGTCGCGGTGTCGATCGCCCGGAACCCGTTCGTGGTCCAGCAGGCGACCACCGCGGACCCGTCCGAGCGCCTCGAGCCGTACGCGCTCGACCTGATGCGCCGCACCCACACGGACTTCATCACGATCATGGCGCCCGACCGGACCCGGTGGACGCACCCCGACCGGTCGGAGCTCGGCCGGCCGTTCCGCGGTACGGTCCAGCCGGCGCTCGACGGCCGGACCTTCACCGAGACCTCCACCGGGACGCTCGGCCCCTCGGTGCGGGCCGTCACGCCGATCACCGACGACGACGGCCGGATCGTCGGGCTGGTCGCCGCCGGGGTCACCGTGGCGAACATCTCGAGTGCCCTCGTGCCGCGACTCACGTCGGTCGTCCTGCTCGGCCTGGCGGTGGTCGCGGTGTCCGCGTTGTTCTCGTGGTTGCTCAGCAGGTACCTCGGTCGGGTCACCGCGGGACGGGGCCCGGAGGAGCTCGCGCGGGTCTTCGCGTCCTACGAGGGCGTGCTCCACTCGGTGCACGAGGGGCTCGTGGTCGTCGACCGGTCGGGCGCGGTCGTCCTGCACAACGACCGTGCGGCGGAGCTGCTGCACCTGCCGGCGCCGGCCGAACGCCAGGATCCGGTGCCGCTGGCGGCGCTCGACGTGCCGGACGCCCTCGGGACCCTGCTCGCATCGGGTGACCGTGCCGTGGACGAGACGTACGCCACGAGCGACCGGGTGCTCGTGGTGAACCAGGAGATGGCGTTCCCGCGGGGGGCGACCCGGCCGGTCGGCACCGTCGCGACCATCCGCGACCAGACCGACCTGCTGCACCTGTCCGGCGAGCTCGCCGCCACCAGGACGCTCACCGATGCGCTGCGCTCGCAGACGCACGAGTTCGCCAACCGCCTGCACACCGTCGTCGCGCTGCTGGAGCTCGGTCGGGTCGACGAGGCGATCCGGTTCGCCGCACACGAGATCGACCGGCACAGCGAGGTCGAGCGGCACGGCGAGACCGACCGGCGCAGCGGGACCGACGCGCCTGGCGAGAGCGACCCGTGCGCCGACCCGGCGCACACCGAGCCCGAGGTGCTCGACGCCCTCCTCGCCGCCAAGCGGGCACAGGCGGGCGAGCGCGGCGTCGACCTGGTCGCCGACACGAGTGGACTGCTCGGCCCCGTCCCGGCCGCACCCGCCGACGTGGTCACCGTGCTCGGCAACCTCGTGGACAACGCCGTCGACGCCGTCGCCGGTTCCCCGCAGGGCCCGGACCGCGGCCGCGTCGAGGTCGTCGTCGCCGCAGCCGGCGGGACCGTCCGGCTCGTCGTCCGCGACGACGGACCGGGCATCGCCGACGTCGACGCCGTCTACGAGCGCGGGTGGTCGACGAAGCAGTCCGGTCCCGAGGGACGCGGCATCGGCCTCGACCTCGTCCGCGCCACCCTGGCCCGCATCGGCGGTGACGTCGCCGTGACCACGGGACCGGCCGGCAGCACGTTCACCGTCGAGATCACCACCGGAAGGGTGCCCTCGTGACCGCGCCCATCCGGGTCCTCATCGTCGAGGACGAGCCGCTGACCGCCGAGGCGCACACGGCCTACGTGTCGCGCCTCGAGGGCTTCGCCGTGGTCGGCACCGTGGGGACCGGTCGGGCGATGCTCGCCGCGGTCGCTGCGGAGCGACCGGACCTCGTGCTGCTCGACCTGAACCTGCCGGACGCCCACGGCCTGCAGCTCGTCCGCACGCTGCGGGCCGCCGGTTCCGCCGTCGACGTCGTCGCGGTGACCGCGGCACACGACGTCCAGGCGGTGCGGAACGCGATCGCCCTCGGGGTCGTGCAGTACCTCGTCAAGCCCTTCAGCTTCCGGTCGTTCGCCGACCGGATGACGTCGTACCGCGAGTTCCGGCGCGGGTTCGAGGACCGTCGTGCCCTCACGCAGGCCGACATCGACCAGCGGCTCGGGACGCTCCGTCCGGTCGCGCCCGCCGACCACGAGAAGGGCATCGCCCCGGAGACGCTCGAGGTGGTGCGCGACGCACTGCTGCAGCGGTCCGACGGTGGTTCGGCATCCGAGGTCGCCGAGGCGACCGGGCTGTCGCGGGTCACCGTCCGGCGGTACCTCGAGCACCTGGCCGCCGCCGGGCAGGTCGCCAAGGACGTCCGCCACCGCGGGCAGGGACGGCCGGAGTACGAGTACCGCTGGTTGCGCTGATCGGCGCGCTGCGGGCGTGCGGCGTACCGGACGGGAGGCACGGTGCGGGCCGGCACCGCGCCTCCCGTCCGTGGTCCGGTCGCCCCGGCAGCGGGGTCAGCGTGCGCGGGCCGTGCCCGCGTCCGCACCTGCTCCGGTCCGGTCCTGCCGGAACCACTGCAGGAGCTCCCGCACCGCGGCGAGGTCCGGTGCCCCGCCGTGGTCGTCCGGCAGGAAGTCGAGGTCGTCGAAGGTGGTGCGGTGACCGGGCACCGCGGCGCGCTGCAGGGTGGTCTCGGCCGCGTAGCCCATCGACCAGTCCGGGAACTGCCGTGCGGGCACCTGTTCCTCGAGCAGCACGGTGACCTGGTCGTGGCGCGGGTCCTCGGCGATGTACGCCATCTTCTCGCGGACCGCCGTGGCGGGCCCCTCGAGCAGCTGCAGGAACCGGTGGTCGCGGAACAGCAGCAGGCCGGTCACGCCGGCGCGGGCGTTCGCGCTGCGGGCGTGCGCCAGCAGGTCGTCGAGGTCGTCGAGTCCGAAGCCGACGACCGCGCGGCTGGCGTAGACGAGCGACAGCAGCGCGCCGTCACCCGGGGTCTGCGTCGGTTCCGATGAGGGCTGCACGGGTCCACTCAACCCGCGCGAGCCGAGAGCCGACCCGGTGACCGGGCGGTGACGTCCCCCGGTTCCCTGTGACCGACGTCGCGCCGCTCTCTACGGTGGAGCGATGCGAGAAGAGCTCGAGGCGGTCCTGCAGGCACACCGCGTCACGCCACTGCCCGACGGCGTGGACCGTGCCAGTGCCTGCGACCCGGAGCTGCCGAGCGCGGAGATCGTCGGGTGGGCGACCCTCGTCGTGGCCGGGGTGCCGCTGTCGGCGTCCGAGCAGGACCGGCTCGCGGACACCGCAGCGAACGCGTTCGCCCTGATCGCGGTGCTCCCCGTGGGCGCCCGACCGTACTTCGCCCGGCTCGGGCTGATCGCGACCCTGGCGTCGGCGCTCGCCGTGGGAGCGCCCGCTCCGCGCTAGTCCCTCGCCGCGCCCGCGTCCGCCGAGTGCGTGACTAGGCTCAGCACGTGCGGTCCGCGGGTGGTTCCCGGAAGGGCCGTCGGGCCGGACGGGCAGAGAGCAGGAGACCACGTGGCGCGAGCGACGAGCATCCGCGACGTGGCGGCCGAGGCCGGGGTGTCGATCACGACGGTGTCGCACGCGCTGAGCGGCAAGGGCACCGTGAGTGCCCGGACGCGCCTCCGGGTCGAGGAAGCGGTCGAACGGCTCGGGTACGCGCCGAACCCGATCGCCCGTGCCATGCGGACCGACCGACGGGCGGTCCTGGGGTTCGTGTCCGAGGAGATCGCGTCGACCCCGTACGCGGGCAAGATCATCGTCGGGGCGCAGGCCGAGGCGGCCGCGCACGACCACGTCCTGATGATCGTCGACATCGCAGCCGGGGAGTTCGACGACCCGCGCATCGACGCCCTGATCCAGCGGCAGGTCGACGCGGTGGTGTTCGCCTCGGCGTCGAACCGGGTCATCCGGCTGCCGCGGTCGCTCGACCCGGCCCGGACGGTGCTGCTCGACGCGTTCGACCCCGCTGCTCCGGTGCCGTCGGTGGTGCCCGACGAGCAGGACATCGCCGCGACGGCGGTCCGCGCGTTGCTCGAGGCGGGGCACCGGCGCATCGCGCACCTGACGGTCGAGGGCGCCGGTCCCGCCGTGACCGGCCGGGTCGAGGGGTACGAGCGGACCCTGGTGGAGGCCGGCGGCACCCCCGTGGTGGTCCGCGCGGTCGGCGAGGTCGCGGATGCCGCAGCGGGCTTCCGGGCGGCGACGGAGCTGTTCGGACCGGTACCGGAGGCGGCCGGCGACCGCGCCACCGAGCGCCCGACCGCGGTGTTCGCCTTCAACGACCAGATGGCGATGGGGGTCTACCAGGTCGCGGAGGAGCGGGGCATGCGGATCGGCCGTGACCTGTCGGTCGTCGGCATCGACGACCTGCAGCTCGTGGCCGCCGCCCTGCGTCCGGGCCTGACGACCGTCGCGCTCCCGCACGAGCAGATGGGTCGCGCGGCGGTCCGCCGTGCGCTCGAGCAGACGGGAGCGCTGACCGCACCGCCGACGCCGCGTGCCGGGGTCGAGCGGCTCCGCGGAGAGCTCGTCGTCCGCGACTCGATCGGACCGGTAACCGTTACTCGTTCGTGACCCGCGCCCGTGGCGAGCGGTCGGCCCCTGTGTGATGCTCTTCCTCAACACAAAACGATTTGGGTTTGTGCGAGTGAAAGGTCGAAGTAATGAGGCTTCGTAAGGGCATCGCCGTCGCCGCCGCGCTCGCGGTCGGGACCGGCTTGACGCTGACCGGCTGCAGCGCCGGAGGATCCGCATCGTCCGACGGCACGGTCACGATCTCCGGTGGCTTCACCGGTGCGCAGGCCACGGCGTTCCAGAAGGACCTGGACACGTGGGCCGAGGGCCAGGGCATCACGGTCAAGTACTCGGGCAGCGACAGCTTCCAGACGTCGATCGTCACGCAGGTGAAGGGCGGCCAGGCCCCCGACGTCGCGATCTTCCCCCAGCCCGGCGTGCTCAAGTCCCTCATCAGCCAGGGCATCCAGCCGCTCGACGACCTCGTGGACGTCAAGAGCGTCACCGCGGACGAGGCGAACGGCCTCGCCGACATCGCGAAGGTCAACGGCAAGACGTACGGCCTGCCCTACAACATCAACGTGAAGTCGCTCGTCTGGTACGACCCGGCCGCGTTCGAGGCCAAGGGGTACGAGGTCCCGAAGACCGACGCCGAGCTCACCGCGCTGCAGGAGAAGATCATCAAGGACGGCTCCGGCTACCCGTGGTGCGTCGGCATCGCGTCGCAGGGCTCGAACGGCTGGCCGATGACGGACTGGCTCGAGGAGTACGTGCTCCGCTACGGCGGCCTCGAGAAGTACGACGACTGGATCACCCACGAGGTGAAGTTCGACTCGCCCCTGGTCAAGCAGGCCGCGGGCAAGGTCGAGTCGATGATCTTCGCCGACGGCGCGGTCAACGGCGGCGGCAAGGCCATGGCGTCCACCGACTTCGGCGCGGCGGGCAACAACCTGTTCGTCGACGGCGGCAAGTCGGCGGGGCAGTGCTACATGATGCGCCAGGGCACCTTCATCACCGGCAACTTCCCGGCCGCGATCCAGGAGCAGATCGCGAAGGGCGACACGACGAACGTGAACGCCTTCCCGCTCCCGACGCCCGAGGGCGCCGCGACCTCCGGCACGCTCGGCGGTGGTGACCTGGTCGCCGCGTTCAAGACGGACGACGACACGAAGAAGGTCGTCGACTACCTGGTCGGCAAGGAGTTCGGCACGAACGGCTACGCCAAGAACTGGTCGGCCGCGCTCTCGCCGCACAACGACTTCCCGGCGTCCGAGTACACCAGCCCGTTCCAGAAGGTCGCGCAGCAGGCCGTGAAGGACTCGAAGGTGTTCGGCTTCGACGCCTCCGACCAGATGCCCGGAGCCGTCGGTGCCGGTACCGAGTGGACGAACCTGACGGCCTGGACCGCGGGTCAGCAGTCACTCGACCAGACGCTCAAGGCCATCGACGACTCCTGGCCGTCGCAGTAACACCCTCCACCTGCGCCGTGGCGGTGCCGACCGGCGCCGCCACGGCCGTCGGCGCCTGCACGCCGCGACGACACACCCCGACAACGAAGTGAGGTGACCCCTCGTGCAGCAAGTCCTCAGCGTCCTCGTCTCCGTCATCGGCGGACTGGCCGTCTCGTTCCTGATCTACCTCGGGCTGAACTTCCTGGTCTCGAAGACGCACGGCAAGTGGCACGGTCGACTGCTGCCCTACGTCTTCATCGGGCCGGTCCTGCTCCTCCTGCTCGTCTTCCTGGTCGTCCCGACGGTGCAGACGGTCATCCAGAGCCTGCAGAAGACGGACCAGTACGGGCTGACGTCCTTCGGCGGCCTCGACAACTACGTCTCGCTCTTCTCGACGCCGTCGTTCCTGTCGACCCTGTTCAACAACCTGCTCTGGATCATCGTCGTCCCGGCGGTGGTGGTCGTGATCGGCCTGCTCGTGGCGACCCTGGCGGACCGCCTCGGGCCGAAGCGCGAGAAGACGTTCAAGTCCCTGATCTTCCTGCCGATGTCGGTGAGCTTCATCGCGGCCGCGTCGATGTGGTCGTTCGTGTACGCGTACAACGCACCGGGACAGCCCCAGGTCGGACTGCTCAACGGCATCTGGACCGCGATCACGCACCAGAACCCGATCCCGTGGCTGCAGAACGACTTCCTGCGCATGAACAGCTTCCTGCTCATGGCGGTCGTGATCTGGCTGAACGCCGGCTACGCGATGGTCCTGCTCTCCGCGGCGATCAAGGCCGTGCCCGAGGAGACGATCGAGGCGGCACGCATCGACGGTGCCAGCGAGCGGCAGGCGTTCTTCCGCGTCATCGCTCCCCAGATCCGCACGACCATCATCGCCGTCGGCATCACGGTCCTCATCACGGTGATGAAGATCTTCGACATCGTCTTCGCGATGACCAACGGGCAGTTCGACACGAACGTGCTCGGCGTCGAGTTCTACTCGCAGTTCTTCGCGTTCAACAACCCCGGGAAGGCGTCCGCCGTGGTCGTCATCCTCATCCTCGCCGTGGTGCCCGTCATCGTGTACCAGGTGCGGACCTACCGCGAACAGGAGGCCCTCCGATGACCGAGATCGTCCCGGTGGCCGGAGCCCCGGAGATCGTCGCGACGAAGCGCGAACGGGTCACGAAGACCAGCGCCGAGCAGCGTCCCCGCGTCCTGCTGAGCATCGTCATGGGCGTCATCGCCGTGCTCTGGATGGTGCCGGCGATCGGCCTGCTCGTCACGAGCTTCCGCACGACGACCGCCGCCCAGAGCACCGGGTGGTGGACCGTCTTCGGGAACCTGTTCGGTACGGAGTGGACCCTCGACAACTACTCGAACGCGCTGACGGGGGCGACCTCGGGGACCGGGCAGAGCCTGGCGGCCGAGTTCCTCAACAGCGTCGCCGTCGCGGTCCCGGCCACGATCCTGCCGCTCATGATCTCCGCGTTCGCGGCCTACGCGTTCACGTTCCTGCAGTTCCGGTTCAAGGAGTTCTACTTCGCGGTCATCGTCGGGCTGCTCGTGGTGCCCGTGCAGATCTCGCTGATCCCGGTCCTGCAGCTGTACAAGACGATCACGCAGGCGACCGGGCTGCAGATCACCGGCACCTTCCCGGCGGCGTGGATCGTGCACTCGGCGTTCGCGCTCCCGCTCTGCATCTACATCCTGCGGAACTACATGTCGACGCTCCCCGTCGCGCTCATCGAGGCCGCCCGCGTCGACGGCGCGTCGCACTTCCAGATCTTCTGGCGGCTCGCGGTCCCGATGTCGGTGCCGGCGCTGGCGTCGTTCGCGATCTTCCAGTTCCTCTGGGTCTGGAACGACTACCTCGTCGCGTACATCTTCATCGGCAACACGAACCCCGTGCTGCAGCAGGGCCTGCTCGGGCTGCTCGGACAGTACGGGTCGGGCTGGAACCTGGTCGCGGCCGGCTCGTTCATCGTGCTGATCGTGCCCCTCGTGGTGTTCCTGTCGCTCCAGCGCTTCTTCGTCCGTGGCCTCACCGCAGGGTCGGTCAAGTGAGCACGGAGACGGCGACGCAGTCCGACGTGCCGGCGACGGAGCGCACCCGGACCGAGCCAGCGGCCGACGGCGCCACGATCCGGCGCCCGCGGCAGCACTTCACGCCCGCCCGCAACTGGATGAACGACCCGAACGGCCTGGTCGTCCACGACGGCCGGTACCACCTCTACTTCCAGCACAACCCGGACGGGATCGACCACGGCACGGTCGGCTGGGGGCACGCGTCGAGCACCGACCTGCTCACGTGGACCGAGCACGAGGTGGCGCTCGAGGCCGACGCGGACGGGCAGGTCTTCTCGGGCTCCGTGGTGTTCGACGCGGAGAACACGAGCGGGCTCGGATCGGCCGAGCAGCCGCCGCTGGTCGCGATCTGGACGCAGGCCGCCGAGACCGAGCAGTCGCAGGCCCTCGCCTCCAGCACCGACGGCGGGTACCGGTGGCGGAAGTACCCGGGGAACCCGGTGCTGCGCCGCGGCTCCGCCGACTTCCGCGACCCGAAGGTGTTCCGGTACGAGGGCACGGACGGACCCTGCTGGATCATGGTCGCCGTCGAGGCCCAGGACCGCCAGGTGCTCGTGCACCGGTCGACCGACCTGCGCACCTGGACCCTCGTGTCGACCTACGGTCCCGCTGGTCCGGTCGGTGGCGTCTGGGAGTGCCCGGACCTCTTCCCCCTGACCGTCGACGGCGACCCCGACCGCGTGGTCTGGGTGCTGCTGGTCAGCCTCAACCCCGGCGGGGTCGCGGGCGGATCCGGCACGCACGTCGTGCTCGGGCAGTTCGACGGGGAGCGGTTCGTCCCGGACGAGCCGCTCCCCGCCGAGACCCGGTCGCCGGACGGGTCCTGGCGGCAGCAGTCCACCGAGGAGCTCGCGACGTACCGCTGGCTCGACCACGGTCCCGACTCGTACGCCGGCGTGACCTTCTCCGGTACGGGCCTCCGAGACCGGACGCTCGTCGCGTGGATGGACAACTGGGACTACGCGAAGGACCTGCCGACCACGCCGTGGCGCGGCGCGATGACCGCTGCTCGGGCCCTCGGCCTGACCGAGCGGGACGGACGCCTCGAGCTGGTGCAGCGGATCGTCGGCCCGACCGGTGCCGTGGACACGGTGCTCCGTCACGACGACGACGCGGCGAGCACCCACGAGCTCCCGGGACTCGTCCGCGTCGAGGTCGTGATCACGCTGCGCGGACCCGACGGTGTGGTCCGGTTGGAGCTCGACGACGCCGACGGCCGACGTCGGCTCGGCCTGCGCTACGACGCCGCCGACGCCTCGCTCCGGCTCGACCGTCCCGCCGTGCCGGGGCTCCCGGCGTCGTTCGGACGGCACGTGGCGTCGACGGTGCGACCGGAGGGCGACCGCGTCGCGCTCACCCTGTGGTTCGACGAGTCGTCGGTCGAGGTCTCGTCGGGTGCCGGCACCGGCTCGATGACGGCGCTGCTCGCCGGGTCGGCGACCGACGCACGCCGTCGCCTGCTGGTGGACCCCGGGCCGCACGCGGTCACCGTGACGGCATCCGCCGACGCGGACGAGGTGACCCCGGTCGGCTGACCCGACGCCGTGCCGGACGGGAGGCCCGTGGCGACGCCGCCACGGGCCTCCCGTCCGGCACCCGGTCCGGTCAGCGCGCGGTGCCCCGCTCCTGCTCGCCCGTCGCACGGTCCGGTGCGTCCGGCGCGTCGCGCCGTCGACCGCGCAGCAGGTCCGCCGACCGGATGAGGCGCAGCGACGTCACCAGCACGACACCGCCGAGCACGTTGAACACGAGCACGTAGCCGAACCAGGCGGCCCACTGGCCGTACGTGATCGACGCCCCCGCCTGGACGGCGCCGAAGACCAGCAGCGAGTCCAGGATCGAGTGGAAGAGCTGCAGACCGGCCAGCAGGAAGCCACCGGCGACCGCCGCGACGAGCTTCGCCGGGTCCGAGTCGGTGCCCTGCTGCATGCGGGTCACGAGGGTGATCGTGCTCCCACCGAGCACGGCGAGCACCGCGGTCTGCAGTCCGAAGGGGGCGTCGACGTAGTGCCGGGCGGACTCCTCGAGCACCGTGTGCCACTGCGGGAACGCCTGGACGACGAGCCACATCACGACCCAACCGCCGGCGAGGTTGCTGACCAGCGTCCCCGCCCAGAGCCGGACGAGCTGCCACACCGTGCCCTCCCGGGCGACGAGCGCCACGATCGGCACGAGGAAGTTCTCGGTGAAGAGCTCGCTGTGCGCCAGGTACAGCGCGACGAGCCCGATGCTGAAGGCGAGGCCCGCGAGCAGGTGGCTGTCGGTCTCGTGCAGGACGGCCAGGTACCCCATCACGCCGAGCCCGATCTCCAGGCCGCCGGCGAACCCGGTCGCGAGCACCACCCGCAGGGTCCGCTGCAGGCGTTCGGCCCCCTCGTCGACCACCGCGTCGAAGGACTCCTCGATCTCGTCCTCGACCGGGGCGTCGTTGTCGCCGACCTCGCGGCGTCGTTCGTCCGTCACCGTTCCGACGGTAGCCCCGGGCCTGCTGTGCACGGGCCGGGGTGCAGGGAACGGCTCACCGAGCGTGCGGTCTGCCGAACACGGCCGACGCGGTGGCCCGGGCGCCGTCCCACCCGGTCGCGCCCGCGGCGACGGCCGCCCGGAGCACGGAGACACCCGCAGTCGACGCGTCGCAGACGACGCGGACACCGAGCGTCCTGCTCACCCGGACGACCGATCCGACGGCGGCGCGATCGCGATCGGTGAGCGCACCGATGAGCAGCACGTCCGGCCGTGGTCGGAAGTGCTCGAGCGCGGAACCCCAGGTGCCCACGTGGAGCGCGGTGCTGCAATACTGCGGAGAGACGAGCCACCCGTACCGCTGGCGACCGGGCCGCGCGTCGAGGATGATCAGCGTGCCCGTCACGGTCGACCACCGTGGCGGGGGAGGGGGACAGCATCGTGGACGATTCCACGCAGGACCGGCGGGTGGCCGTGGTGATCGAGGACGACCTCGACATCCGGTACCTGCTCGAACAGGTGCTCGGGCAGGCGGGCTTCTCGACGATCAGCACCGGGAACGGTGAGGACGGAGTCCGGGCCGTCCTGGCCCACGAGCCGCTCGTGACGACGCTCGACGTGTCCCTGCCCGGCATCGACGGGTTCGAGGTCGCACGGCGGATCCGGGGGTCGAGCGGCACGTACATCGTCATGATCTCCGCGATGGGCGACGAGATCGACGTCCTCCAGGGTCTCGAGGCCGGTGCGGACGACTACCTGGTGAAGCCGTTCCGCCCGCGCGAGCTCCGGGCTCGTCTCGGAGCGATGCTCCGCCGGCCACGGACCATCGAGTCTGCGGGAGCCGACGCCGAGGGGACAGGTCCGATGGCGCCCGGGGACGTCCCCGTCCCGACTGCGTCCGCGTCGGCCGTGCTGTCGGTGGTCCCGGACCCCGGTGCCGCGCCCGCCGACGCTCCTCGGTCGTCCGGCGGTGCGGCCGCGCCGTCGTCCGGGGGTGCAGCCGCGCCGTCGTCCGGGGGTGCAGCCGCGTCGGAGGGCGCCGCCGTCGCGCGGGAGGGCGCTGCCGTCGTGCGGGACGACGCCGCGACGGAGGCCGAGACCACGTCCGACGGTGCGTCGTGGACGCGGCACAACGGACTCGCGATCGACCAGGAGGCGCGACTCGTCCAGGTGGACGGCGCTCCGGTCGAGCTGACCAAGACCGAGTTCGACCTGCTCGCGACGCTGGTCGAGTCCCGTCGGCGGGTGCGGTCGAAGGCGGACCTGGCGCTGGCCGTCCGCAACGACGCCTACGTCACGACCCACTACATCGGCGACGCCGACCGACGGAACGTCGAGGTGCACATGGCGAACCTCCGGCGCAAGCTCGCCGACGACCCGAACGCGCCACGGTTCGTCGTGACGGTCCGTGGCGTCGGCTACCGCCTCACCGGACCCGGCGACCCCGGGTTCGTTGCGGACTGACCCTCGGTACGGCATCCGTCAGACCTTGTAGCCGAACTGACGGCGCAGGAGCTTACCGACCATCCCGAGCGTCTGCAGCGCGGTGATCACGGCGAGCACGGGCCAGCCGAACCAGAGGACGGTCGACTGGGCGACGACGTCCAGCTGCAGCCAGCCGTAGACGGCAGCGGTCATCGCCAGCAGGACGATCGCGACCGGCGCGAGGTGCGCGTTGCCGGAGCCCCGCTCAGCCTTCGCCTGTTCCGCCCAGTTGTCGGTCTGCTTCTTGCTGGCGAACCGGGTCCACGCGCGCAGGAAGTGCCCGAGGCGGATCCACATGTAGATCTCGGCCGGAGCGACGAGCGCGGCGAACAGGACGTCCCGCCAGGTGCGCTGCTTCATCGATGCGACGACGCGCAGGTTCAGTGCCGCCGCGACGACCGGGGGGACGAGCCAGACCGGGCTGAAGACGAACGCGTGGATCGAGAGCGACGCCACGAGCAGCAGGACGAAGAGCACCCGCGTCAGGAAGTTCATCGCCATCGACGCGTGCTCGATCCAGCGCAGTCGCAGGTTCGGGTGGAACGGCTGTCCCTTCGTGTCGCCGCGCTGCCCCGGCCACATGAGTTCGATCGCACCGAAGTTCCACTTGACCTGCTGGGCGTCGAGGCCGCGCAGCGTGTGCATCCCGCCCACGTCGGCGCGGGCCCGCGCGCTGATCTTCGTCAGGTACCCGGCGCTCTTCACCTGCAGCGAGAGGAGGGAGTCCTCGACCTCACTGTCCTTCACCCACGGCGAGCCCTGGTGGTTCGCTTCCATGACCTCGTGCAGGGCTCGCATCGAGAAGATCGAGAACTGCCCGCCGAGCACCGCCATGTTGCGGCCCTTCAGCATGTTCTGCATGTTGAAGGCGGCGAACTGGGCGCGCTGACCCGCGATGAGGAACCGCTGCACCGGCCCGTGGAAGGGGCGGTCGTCGATGGAGTAGATCGCCGAGATCCCGCCGATGCGCGCGTCGGAGACGATCTCCTGGGCGAGCCACTCCACGGCGTCCGGGTGGGCGGTGGTGTCGCCGTCGACGCCGAGCATGTAGTCGCAGCCCTCGATGAGGCTGAAGCCGTAGTTGAGCGCTCCGACCTTCTTGTCGGGGTTCTCACCGATGTCGTGCACGTACACCTCGGTGCACTGCTCCACGCCGTCGCGCTCCACGCGGTGGGGACCGGCGTACTCGGCGGCCACGTCGAAGGTCGCGTCCGTGGTGTTGTTGATGACGACGTGCACGACGTCGGGGAGTCGGGTCTGCTCGAGGAGGGAACGGAGGACGTCGCCGATGCTCTCCTCCTCGTTGTAGGCCGGGATCACGCAGCCGATGGTCGGGCGGTACTCGGGCAGCGCGTCGAGGTCGTCGAGGACCGAGGCCGCGAGCTCGGGATCATGGCGACGGGTCCAGCGCGAGCGGTCGGTGGTGGACTCGATCGGCTGCGTGGTGCCGGTGGTGTGGGGAATGGTCGACACGGTCCTGCTCCTGGTCGTTCGGTCGGTGCTGCGGTTGCTCCGAGTCTCGTTCCGGTCCCTCTGGTCCAGCGCTACCATGGCGCAGCGGAACCTCAAGATCCGCTCTGGACGGGGGCGTCATGGCAGGGAACGGCAAGGCCGCGGCGGGCAGGGGAGCGGCCGGCACAGCACTGGTCGTCGTCACGGGGCTCCTCCTGAGCGGGTGCGGTACCCCGCCGTGGGAGACCGCGGCATCGGCATCGGCATCGGCATCGGCATCGGCATCGGCATCCGCGAGGTCGACCCCGCAGCGGTCGTCCGGCTCGGCGACGCCGGCTCCAACGGAGTCGGTCGCGGTCGGCGGGGACCTCGCGGCAGGCGCGGTCAGTCGGACGCTGACCGCCGGTGACCTGTCGGTCGACGTCCGGTACTGGTCCACGCTGCCGATGGACGAGTGGACGCCGGGGGCGGACAAGCCCCTCTCGATGTCGGTGACCACCCGCGGCGGCGGGAGCGACTCGGAGGTCCGGCTCGTCCGTGCCGCCGTCGCCGTCTCCTACCGGGACGGGTCCGGGGCGGACGTGACCGCCGCTGCGTCTCCCGCCGAGCAGTCGGACAGCCAGGGGTACGCCGTGGTGACGCCGCAGTCGTGGTCGGGCACGTTCGTGCTCGGTGCCGCGCCCGAGCGTGCCGCCCGGCTGCGTGCCGTCGTCACGCTCGTCCTCACCGAGACCCCGGTCGGGACCGGCGGTGCGACCGCGCAGCAGACCGCGACGGACACGCTCTCCGTCGACCTCGCACGCGCCGGGTGACACCGGCCCGCGGCGCTCACGTGCGTCCGTCGACCTCCAGGTCCTCGAGCCGGTAGCCGCGGTCGTCGGTCGACGTCGTCCCCCACGCCGCGGTCGGCACGGTCGGCAGCCTGTCGGGCGGGAGCGTGGCGAGCGCGGCCTCGAGTCCGCCCCGCCAGTCAGCCAGGTCGCACTCGTCCTCCCGCACGAGGGTGACCACACGGTCGCGGTCCTCCGTCCAGAGCAGCGCGTCGGGCGGTACCACGGCGAGGAGCGCCCGTGCCAGTTCGGTGCGGGCGGCCTCGACGGCCGTGTGGCCGAACGCCGTGGCCAGCAGGTCGGCGTTCCCGAGGGTGACCGCGACGCGCACCACCGAGACCTGGTGGTAGTCCGCCCGGTCCAGCATGCGGCGAGCCGCGGTCAGCGCCTCGGTCCGCTGCGGGACGGATTCGTCCGTCGTCACGGTGGCGCCGCTCCGGACCCGCAGCACCGTGCAGAAGAGCGCCACGGTCAACAGCACGACGAGCCAGACGACGAGGACGCGGGTCGCCGGTCCCGCGAGCAGTGCTCCGCCGATGAGCACCAGGAAGGCGCCGACGATCGCGACCGCGACCTCGAGGGCGTCGCGGGGGACGTCCGCGCGCCGGCCGCTCGACCGACGGGAGACGAGGACGGTGACGAGCAGACCGAACCCCCCTGCGATCGCGGTCCACAGCAGGAACGGGTTCATGCGTCCACCTCCGTCGATCCGGGGCCCGCGGTCGGGATCGTCATCGTGACGGTCGTCCCCTCGTCGAGCACGCTCACCACGGCGAGGTCGCCGCCGTGTCGGCGGGCGATCTGTCGGCAGATGGCGAGGCCGAGGCCGGTGCCGTGGATGCCGGTGCTCCGGACACGCTCGGCGCGGAAGAACCGCTCGAACAGGCGGTCCTGGTCGTCGTCGGCGATGCCGATACCGTCGTCGCGCACGATCACCCAGACCAGCTCCCCGACCGTGTGCGCTCCGACCTCGACCCAGCCGCCGTCACGGTTGTACTTCACTGCGTTGCTGATGAGGTTGTCGACGACCTGGCGCATCCGGAAGGCGTCCGCGATCGCCGGGACGGGTCGCTCGGTCGCGGTCGTCCGGAGCGTGACCCCCGCTGCACGTGCGGCCGGTCCCGCTGCCTCCACCGCTGCGTCGATCACCTCGAGCAGGTCGCACGGCGCGAGGACCAGGTCCACGCGCTCCTCGCGTGCCGCCTCGAGGATCCCGCCGACGAGTTCGACCAGCCGCTCCGCGTTCCGCGAGGCGACGTCCAGCATCCGCTCCGCGTCGGCGGGCAGTCCGTCGACCTCGCGCGCGAGCTCGACGGAGCCGAGCACCGCCGTGGTCGGGGTGCGGAGCTCGTGCGACACCGAGGCGACGAGGTCGTCCCGCGCCGCGAGGGCACGCCGTTCGGCGGTGACGTCGCGTGCGACCAGGACACCGCCCGTCCCGCCCTCGTCCGGTAGGAGTCGGGTGCTGACCGTGTACGTCCTCGAGGAACCGTCGGGGCGTCGCACCGACACGATCTCCCCTTCGAACTCCGTGCCCTCGAGCGTCCGTCGGACCAGTTCGCCGGCGCCGGGTGCAGCGGTCGGGGCTGTCAGGTCGTCGAGCGCGGTCCGGCCCCTGCCGCGGTTCGTCACCGTCGTGCGCCCGCTGCCGTCGAAGGCCAGGACGTCGAAGTCGACCGAGTCGATGACCGCCCGGACGAGTTCCTCGCGCTCGCTCACTTCGCTGAGCCGCCGACGGAGGAGTGCCGCCTGGTCGTGGAGCAGGTCACGTTGCGCGCGGCTCCGGCGGGTGAGCGCGGCCGCGGTCCCGCTCACCGCCGCGATCACGAGCGGGAGCGACACCAGTCGTGCGGTGTCGTCGGCGTCGAGGACGTCCCATTCGCCGGGTGCGCCGATCCAGAGCAGTGCGACCGTGAACCCCGTCGTCACGACGGCGCCTCGGAACCCGAAGGCGTAGCCGGCCCACAACGCCGGGAGGGTGAAGAGCGCGCTGACACCGATGGAGGGGACGTCACCGCGGATGAAGGCCACCGCCGCGACGTCGACGGCCAGGACCGCTGCGAACCACCGTGGGTCGGTCGCCGGCGGGGCTGCGGCGGTGAGCGCCAGGGCGACGAGCGGGAGCGCCGTACCGACCACCGTCAGCCCGGCGACGGACTCGCGCTCGACGACGAGCACGAACGCGACGACGGGCATGATGCCGGCGACGACGCCGAGCTGGTTGCGGAACGCACGCAGACCCGCGCGTTCGTCGCGGTCCGGACGGCTCCCCATGCGCACATGCTGTCACCCAGCGGCTGGTCGCGCAGCACGTCACGGGTTCAGCGCACGCGCACCGAGGTCGTGCCGATGCCGACGTTGCCGTGCCCGTCGAGGGCGTAGACGGTGATCTTCCACGCTCCCGGGGTCGTCGGGGCGGTGATGCGCAGGGTGCCGTCGGCGCCGCGGACGACGGGCGTCGGACGCTGGGTGCCGTTGCCGTCGAGGTACCGGCTCGACGTGGCAGCGCGCCACGCGACGGCGTCCCCGTCGGGGTCGGTCGTCGGGGCCGTGACCCTGAGGGTCGAACCCGGAGCGACACCGGACGACGGGGCCACGGTGGTGCTCCCAACGACGGGTGGTCGGTTGCCCGCGACCGTCCCCTGGTACGCCTGCTGCACGGCGTACCAGGACGCCCGCTTGAGGCCGCCGGTGCGCAGGTTCAACCACACCCCGGGCTCGTCGTCCTCGATGCCGTAGTGGAACATCGTCGCTCCGAGCGCGACCCCCGGTGCCGCCCGCACTGCACTCCACGCGTCGGTGTACGCCTGTGCTGCGGCGGCGGCCGTCGGCTGACGCGGGACGCCGTTCGCGTCGAGCGGGACCTCCCAGGAGCCCGCCGGTCCGGTCTCGGTGACGAGGTACGGCTTGGTGTACCCGCCGTCGCGCCACGCCTGCTGCACCCAGCCGATGCCGCCGTACGAGTTGACCGCGTAGAGGTCGAGGCTCGGCGTGTACCGGCGGTAGTAGCTCCAGGCACCGGTCCAGGCGTCCGTGGAGGTCACCGGGTGGGACGGGTCGACGCGGTGGATCGCCTGCACGACCCGCTCGACGTACCGGGCGTACGCGACCCGCTGCGCCTCGTCCTGGCCGAGCATGACCTCGTTGCCGACGTCCCACACGAGGACCCCGCCGTGGTCGCGGTACGTCGTCACGGTCCTCGTGATGCTCGCGAGCGTCGCGTCCATGGACGCGGAGTCGTGCACGTAGTCGACACCCTGGTCGAGCCAGAGCCCGGCGACGACCCGCATGCCCCGGGCACGCGCCGCGTCGAACAGCTGCGCCGAGGACGCATCGGTGCCGCAGGTGCGGACGGTGTTGACGCCCATGGCCGCGATGTCGTCCAGGTACGACGGCGCCTCGGCGTTCGACGGGCCGTACGTGACGCCCCGGACGAGCCAGGGCTTGCCGTCGACGGTGAGCTGCCAGTTGCCCTGCGAGCCCGTGACACGCACCCCGTCCGTCGGGGTCGGGGTCGGGGTCGGGGTCGGGGTCGGCGTCGCGCTCGGTGTGGTCGTCAGCGGCGTCCCGTAGACCCGGAACTCCCACAGTGAGTAGCCGTGGCCGGTCCCACGCTGCACACCGAGCATCCGGACGTACCGGCCCGTGCCGGACACCGTCTTGCGCTCGACGCCGCCCCTGCCGGACGAGGTGCTGGCGAGGGTGCGCCAGGTCTTCGCGTCCGACGAGACCTGGAGCCGGTACGCCTTCGCGTAGGCCGTCTCCCACCGCAGGTCGATCCGCTCGAGTCGCGCCGCCGCACCGAGGTCGACACGCAGCCACTGCGCGTCCGACCGCGCGCTCGCCCACCGGGTGCCCGCGCGTCCGTCGACCGCCATCTGCGGACCACGGGACGCGGCGTCGCTCGACGAGGCGACGGCCGGGCGGCCCTTCGAGAGCTGGGCGGGTGCGGCGCTCGCCGCCGGTGCCCGGACCGTCACCAGCACCACCGCGACCAGGACGACGGCGACCACGGTCGCGATGAGCCGGACGGCCGTCGTGGCGGTCCGGCCGTGGGTGGTGGTGACGCGCATCGGGCCCCTTCCGACCGAGACCCGGCAACCGTACGGAAGCCGTCGGAGCGGGTCAACGGGTGGACGCCACCCCAGTCCGAGGGGACGAGCGAGGCGGGCCGACGCCGTGCCTCCCAGGACGGATCCTCACTTCTCCTGACGTCCAGCGCGGGCCTGCCGACAGGGGTCCCTGCGACCCGACGCACGCCCCGCCGCCGAACCTCCGCCCCCGGAAGGGACCCCTCCGTGCACCTGGTCCGCACCGTCGTCGTCACGCTCCTGCTCGGCGGGCTCTCGCTCGCGCCCGTCGCCGCCGCGGACCTCGCGTCGGCGAGCACCCTCCCGACGGTCCTGCCGGACCCTGCCGCAGGGACCGGAGCCGCCGACCCGGCAGACCCGCCGGTCGACCGGGCCGTGGCATCCGCTCCCGGTGCTGCCGGCCCGCAGGTCGACGGCGTGCGCGTCGGGGCCGGCTCGTACGCGCCGACGCCGCCGGCGGAGATCGCGTCCGTCGCCGACGTGCGGAAGACCGTCGACCAGCACCTGTACGTCGACCCGTCGCAGGCGGGGAAGCCCGTCCCCACGAACCAGTGGTGGACCGACCTGCTCGTCAGCAGGTACTCGGGCGACATGTGGGCGTACCCGTTCGTGTCGTCGAACAGTGCGCAGGGGACGAAGGTGACCCTCCCGACGTCCTGGAACGCGGACGGCACCGCGATGCGGCTCGACGCGCCGGTCACCGTGGGCGGCACGGTCGACCCGACGCCGGACGCCTCCGACCGGGTGCTCGCCGACTTCGAGGACGGTCTGCCCGACGGGTGGACCACGACCGGTGACGCCTTCGCCGGGACCTCGTCCGGGACCGCGTCGGGGCAGAGCGCCGTGTCCGGCTGGCTCGGTGGTGGGTTCGTCGACTCGTTCACCGACCGCGACGGCGACGGCGCGACCGGCACGCTCACCTCGCCGGGGTTCACGGTCGACCGGTCGACCCTCGCCTTCCTGGTCGGCGGGGGCCGACACCCCGGGGCCGAGGCGGTGCAGCTGCTCGTCGACGGCGCGGTGGTCGAGGAGGCGACCGGCGCGGACAGCGAGGAGCTGCGCTGGACGACGTGGGACGTCAGCGCGTACCGCGGACGGACGGCGCAGGTCCGGGTCGTCGACTCGCTCCGTGCCGGGTGGGCGCACGTCCTGGTCGACCAGGTGCTGCTCACGGACGCCCCGGACGGCATCGCGGAGCGCTTCACCACGGCGTTCTCCGCCGATCGGGCCGACGCCCTGCGCTGGGGCGACTGGAACGTGAGCTGGCGGATGCCGCAGGCCGGACCGGGCGGTCAGTACATGGACGTGACGAGCGTGCAGGGGTCGCCGTACGAGTGGTTCGAGTTCCACGGCATGACCCCGCGCATCACCCTGCAGGACGGCGCCGCGCTCACCGACGCCGACGGCCGCGGACTCACCGGGACGATCACGACCGACCGCTTCGAGATCCGGCAGGACGGGCACGTGTTCGGGGTGCACGCGCCCACCGGCACCACCTTCACCCGCTCCGGGAACGTGCTCGAGGCATCCGCGGGCACCCCCTTCCTCGTGCTCAGCGCGGTGCCCGAGCAGGGGCTGACGCTCGACGACCTGCACCGCACGGCCTTCGCCGTCCCGCGGGACACCCGGATGGACTACTCGTACGACCCCGCGGCGGGACAGGTCGAGCAGCGGTGGTCGCTGCAGACCGACGTGCTGCAGGGCTCGGACCACGACACCGTCCAGGGCTGGCTGCAGCACCAGTACGCCGAGGCGACGCACGACCTGTCGTTCACCGGAGCCACGTACGCGACGCCGCGCGGCACGATGAGGACGACCGTCGGGCACGACGGCTGGACGCTGCGGTACGCCTTCAGCGGGCTGACCCCGATCGGCGCCGAGCCGGCGAGCACGGGCGACGACCCGTACCGCGAGGAGGTCATGCGGCAGTACCTGTCGGACTACGCCGCGAAGGAGACCTACGGCGGCGACACCTACTGGGGCGGCAAGGACCTGCAGCAGCTCGGCGCGTACATGAGCGTCGCGGACCAGATCGGCGACACCGAGGACGCCGACCGGATGCGGGCGACCCTCGAGCGCGCACTCACGGACTGGTACACGTACAGCGAGGGCGAGCGGGAGCACTTCTTCGCGATGTACCCGACGTGGAAGGCCCTCATCGGGTTCGGCGACTCGTACGGGTCCGCCCAGTTCAACGACAACCACTTCCACTACGGCTACTTCACACTCGCGACCGCGCTGCTCGGACGGGCCGACCCCGAGTGGGCACAGCGGTACGGCGAGATGGCGACCCTCGTCGCGAAGCAGTACGCGAACTGGGACCGGGACGACGAGCGCTTCCCGCACTTCCGCACCTTCGGTGTGTGGACCGGTCACTCGAACGCCGGCGGTGTGTCCTCGCCGGGCGGCAACAACCAGGAGTCGTCGTCCGAGGCGATCCAGTCCGAGGCCGGGCTGTTCCTGCTCGGGTCGGTGCTCGGTGACGAGGACATGCAGGCAGCCGGTGCGGTGCAGTACGTCACCGAGCGTGCCGCCGTCCGCGACTACTACCAGAACGCCCACGGCAACCCGGCGTCGGCGGCGTACGACGGCGACGGCGCGTTCCCCGAGGCGTACGACGCCGGACAGGCCGGCATCCTCTTCGACTCCGGGCAGGCCGAGGCCACGTACTTCTCCGGCGACCCCGCGTGGATCTACGGGATCCAGTGGATGCCGACCGCGCCGTGGTTCACGTACTTCGGGTGGGACCCGGACTTCTCGAAGGCGATCATGCGGCAGATGATGGCAGCCCGGGGCGAGGTCGTCGGGCAGGACGGCGTCGTGGACGGCAACGCCGGGCACGTGCAGATGCTCACCAAGAAGTGGTGGGGCGTCGGTACCTACGGGGACGTCGCGATCACGCGGGACCGGCCGGCGGCGATCGGTGAGCTGCAGGACGCGATCCGGGCCGTGGAACGGAACCACCCGGGCTACGTGACCGCGAAGACCGCGACGAACCCCCTGTACGACCGGTCGACGGACACGCTGTACGTCTCGGTCGACGACGGCGGCTCCGTCGTGTTCCCGTCCCGGTGGTGGACACCCGAGGCCCTGCCGGCGGCACTCGTGCCCGCGCAGCTCGACGGCCCGACGGCGGACCGGCAGCCGGGGGACTGGCCGGAGCCGTCGCCGCTCCTGCCGTTCCTCGTCACCGACTACCGGGCGGACCCCGACACCATCGGCCGGCTGTACGGCGTCGACCTGACCCACCACCGCCCGGGCGCCGACACCGCCCGCGCGGCCGCCGTCTTCAGCGAGATGGGCGATGCACTCGGCAACGTCGTCCTCGGGTTCCTCGCCCAGTACGACCCGGACACCTACGCCGACGTCCACGCGGCGCTCTGGGAGGCGCAGGACCCGACCGTGACCGGACAGTCGATGGCCGGGATGGTCTACCACCAGGCGATGTCGAACCGCACCGTCGGGCACGAGGTCACCGACCGCCACACGTCGAACCCGCTGAGCCAGGTGTTCCGCGCCGCCGACGGCACGTACTCCTACGTGATCGACAACGTCGACGACGTCCAGCACACCTACGACGTGTACGCGGGGCAGCGGGTCGTCGGGCAGATCGCGGTGCCCGCACGGACGCAGATCACGTCGCACCTCGATGCCCGACTGGCGAAGGTCGTCGTCGGGACGGCGGGCGACCCGCGCACGCTCACCCCGGGCAGCACGACCGCGTTCACCGCGACCGGCTACGACCAGTACGGCGCGACCGTGCCGCTCGACGACGTGCGGTGGTCGACGAGTGCGGGGACGATCGACCAGGACGGCACCCTGCACGCGGGGGCCGCGGCGGACCAGGTGTCCGTGACCGCGACCGTCGGCACGGTCTCCGACGCGTACGACGTGCGTGTCGCACCGGCACCGGTGCTCACGGGCATCGCCGTGACGCCCGGCACCGCCCGTGCCGTGGTCGGCGAGTCGGTGACGTTCTCCGCCGAGGGGCGCGACCAGTACGGTGACCCGGCTCCGCTGCCCGCCGACGTCGCCTGGAGCACCACCGCTCCCGGCACGGTCACCGGTGACGGGACCCTGACCACCACCGCGCCCGGCGCAGGCTACGTCGTCGCGACGGTGGGCGACGTCGAGGCCGGCGGGGTCGAGGCCGGCGGGGTCGAGGGCAGTGCCGTCGTGTCGTCGATCGCCTCGGTCCCGGTGGTCGAGGGGACCACCGCGACCGCGAGCTCGACCGACGGGGGCAACACCGCGGCGAAGGCCGTCGACGGGGACCCCGCCACCCGCTGGGAGAGCGCGCACGGCGTCGACACGGTGGACCTGACGCTCGACCTCGGGTCCGCGCGGGACGTCGACTCCGTCCGGGTCACGTGGGAGAACGCCGCGGCGGCACGGTACGTCGTGCAGGTGTCCGACACGGACGACGGCCCCTGGCGGAACGTCGGCACCGTCACGAACGCGGACGCGTCGGTGGACACCGTGCCGGTCGACGCGACCGCCCGCTTCGTCCGGCTGCACATGACCGACCGCCTCACCCAGTACGGCTACTCGGTGTGGGACGTGCAGGTGACCGGGACACCGGCCACCGCCGACGTGGACGTGCGCGACCTGCTGGTCGCCCCGCGCAGCGTCACGGTGCTGCCCGGCTCCTCCGTCCGGCTCGCCGCGTACGGGTTCGACGCCGACGGCTACGGCGGTCTGCTGACCGGTGACGCCCAGCCCGTCTGGACCGCGGACGAGGGTGCGACGGTGAGCGCCTCGGGCACGGCGACCCTGCCGGACCGCGGCGGTGCCACCGCGACGGTCCGCGCGGTCCGTGGTGCGGCGACCGGGCAGGCCGTCCTCACGACCCTCGACCAGGGTGAGTCGCCCGCGGTCTCCCGCGACGTCGCCGTCGGCAAGCGGGTGACGACCTCGTCCGACGAGCGCGGGGACCTGTCGGGCGACGCAGCCGTGGACGACGACGACACCACCCGGTGGTCGAGCACGGCTCGCGACGGCGAGTGGCTCGCCGTCGACCTCGGCTCGGTGCTGCCGCTCGACCGCGTCGAGGTCCTCTGGGAGACGGCCGCAGCGGCGTCGGACCACGTCGAGGTCCGAGACCGGGCATCCGACCCGTGGCGCACGGTCTCGACGACGACCGAGGGACGGGGCGGGACGGAGACGCACGACCTCGACGGCGTCCGGGCCCGCTTCGTGCGCCTGGTGGCCGACTCGCGCACGACCCGGTACGGCGTCTCGGTGTGGTCGTTCCGGGTGTTCTCCACCGAGGGCACGCCGACGCCGGACCTCGCCCGGCGCGCCGCGGTCTCGTCGTCCGGCGACGAGTCGGCAGGCACACCGGCGCGCCACGCGGTGGACGGGGACCCGGGCACGCGGTGGGCGAGCGAGCACCGGGACGATGCCCGGCTCGACGTCGACCTCGGTGCGCGCCACGAGGTGCACGAGGCGACGATCCGGTGGGAGGACGCGTACGGCCGCGCCTACCGCATCGAGGGTCGCGACGCGACGACCGGAGCGTGGACGACCATCGCCACCGTCACCGACGGCGACGGTGGCACCGACCGGGTCCCGCTGTCCGGTACGTGGCGGCAGATCCGGTTGCAGGGTGTCGACCGGGCGACGCCGTACGGGTACTCGACGTACGCCGTCGAGGTCCGGTGACGTCTCCCGAGCCGCTCCGTGCGAGGATCGGTCGGTGCAAGCAACGCCCGTCGCCGTCGTCATCGCCGCGATGACCGAGGAACTCTCCGCCGTCGCCACCCTGCTGGGTGGTGTCGTCATCGACGACGGGCCGGTGGGCGGACACGACGAGCACCACCTGCTCGACGTCGGCGGATCGGTGGTCGCCCTCCGCCGCAGCGGCATCGGGTTCACGAACGCGACGGCCGCCGTCGCGCACTGCTTCCACGACTTCGGCACCGTCCCGGTGCTCAGCGTCGGGACCGCCGGCGGGCTCATGCGCGGCATCGAGATCGGTGACGTCGTCGTCGGCGAGCACTACGTGAACATCAACGCGGACGCGACGGCGTTCGGCTACGCGCTCGGGCAGGTCCCCGGGATGCCGCCGCAGTACGCGCCCGACTCCCGCATGCTCGCCCGCGCCGCCGCTGCTCGGACGCCGTACCGCATCCGATCCGCGACCATCGGCTCGAGCGAGGTCTTCGTCACCGAGGGGCGCGCCCGTGCGTTGCGCGAGGTCTTCCCCGCGGTCGCAGCGGTGGACATGGAGTCCGCGGCCATCGCGCAGTTCGCGCACGTGCACGACATGCCGTTCCTGTCGATCCGTGGGATCAGCGACCTGTGCGCACCGGACGGCGACGAGTTCCGGGAGCACCTCGACGACGCGTCGGCACGCGCAGCGCGCGTGGCGCACGACGTGCTGCTCGACCTGGCGGCCTGAGGCGGCGACCACCAGTGACCGCCACCGCCCACCGCCGCCCACCGGACGGGAGGCAGGGCACCCGTCGGCCCCGCGCCTCCCGTCCGTCGGGCGCCCGCGTCGGACGCGCGTGCCGGCAGACCTGGTGAGCGCCGGGTCAGCGACGCCGGCGGCTGGCGATCAGGCCGCCGAACACCAGGACGACCGCGATCACGAAGACGATCAGCTGGGCCGGTTGGAACCCGTCGAGGTCCATGGTGCACTCCTTCCGTGCGCGGGACGTCCGCGCTCGCATCGACCCGAACGGTAGGACGCGGTTCCTGTACGCGTCGAGGGGACGGGGTACGACTCCTGCACGACAGCCGGTCTCCGCACACTCGTGCACGGTTGGGCGCCAGCCGAGTGCCTCGACGCTCCGCCGGTGCGATGATGATCCGCGGCCGTCGCCCGGACGGCCCGGACGGAAGTGACGAGCGTGACCGAGACCCGCTCCCCGGCGCCGACGAGCGACACCGTCGACGACCCCTCGCACGGGCCGGCGAAGGGCATCGCAGCCCTCGCCCTCACCGCCCTCGGCGTCGTGTTCGGCGACATCGGCACCAGCCCGCTGTACGCCCTCCGCACGGTGTTCACCATCGACGGCGGCATCGTGAAGGCGAACCAGGAGGACGTCTACGGCGTCATCTCGATCATGTTCTGGAGCGTCACGATCGTCGTGTCGATCAAGTACGTGCTCGTGCTCATGCGCGCCGACAACGACGGCGAGGGCGGGGTCATGGCGCTCGCCGCACTGGCGCGCCGGCTCTACGCGAAGCGGCGCGGGGGCGCGACGGTCTTCCTGGTGATCGGCATCATCGGTGTCTCGCTCTTCTACGGCGACTCGGTCATCACCCCGGCCGTGTCCGTGCTCTCCGCGGTCGAGGGGCTCTCGACCGCGGCGCCGTCGCTCGAGCACCTCATCGTGCCGATCGCGGCCGTCATCCTCGTGCTGCTGTTCCTCGTGCAGCGGTTCGGCACCGGCAAGGTCGGCAACCTGTTCGGTCCGGTGATGCTGCTCTGGTTCGTGGTCATCGCCGCGGCCGGCGTCCCGCACATCGTCGCGCACCCCGGCGTGCTGCAGGGGCTCTCGCCGACCTGGGCGATCTCCTTCCTCGTCGCCCACCCGTACATCACGTTCGTGGCGATGGGGGCCGTCGTGCTCGTCATCACCGGGGCCGAGGCGCTGTACGCGGACATGGGCCACTTCGGCCGTCCGGCGATCCTCCGCGCCTGGTTCTTCGTGGTGTTCCCGGCGCTCGTGCTCAACTACCTCGGCCAGGCGTCGCTGGTGCTGCAGGACCCCTCGGCGGCGAAGGACCCGTTCTTCCTGCTCTTCCCGGACGCCCTGCAGATCCCGGTCGTCGTGCTCGCGACGATGGCCACGGTGATCGCGAGCCAGGCGGTCATCTCCGGCGCCTTCTCGCTCACACGCCAGGCCGTCCAGCTCGGGCTGCTGCCGCCCCTGACGATCCGGCAGACCTCGCGGGAGGAAGGCGGCCAGATCTACCTGCCGGCGGTCAACCTGCTGCTCTTCATCGGTGTCCTCGCGATCATGCTCGCCTTCCGGTCGTCGGCGAGCCTCGCCACCGCGTACGGGGTGTCGGTGACCGGCGCGCTGGTCGTGGACACGCTGCTGCTGCTCCTGGTCGTCAAGCCGCTCTGGCACTGGGCGACGTGGAAGCTCGTGCTGGCCGCGGTGGTCTTCGGCGGGCTCGAGCTGACCTTCCTGGCCGGCAACCTGTCGAAGATCGTGCACGGCGGTTGGGTCCCGCTGCTCATCGCCCTCGCGGTGATCACGCTGATGACGACCTGGCGTCGGGGACGGCAGCTCGTACAGGAGGAACGCAAGGAACGCGAGGGGTCGCTCGCCGAGTTCATCGAGCGCATCAACACGAAGCACGTCCCACGGGTCGAGGGCATCGCGATCTTCCCGCACCCCAACAAGGAGACGACCCCGCTGGCGCTCCGCGCGAACGTCGAGCACAACCACGTGGTGCACCGGACCGTGATCATCGTCTCGGTGCTCACCGCGAACGTGCCGCACGTGCCGCACGCCAAGGCGTTCTTCCGCGACGACCTCGGGTACGAGGACGACGGCATCGACCACATCACGGTGAAGTTCGGGTTCTCCGACGACCAGGACCTGCCGCGGGCCCTGCACGCCGCGTGCCTGGCCGAGGTGCTCGACGTCGATCCGGAGGCGATCGCCGGAGCGTCGTACTTCATCTCGCGCGGTGCGCTCCGACCGCAGGCCGGCAACCGCGGCATGGCGCGCTGGCGGAAGAAGCTCTTCGTCGGGTTGGCGCACAACGCGGCCGATCCGGCAGCGCGCTTCGGGCTGCCGGCACAGCGCACGGTGACGATGGGCAGCGACGTCGAGCTCTGAGCGCCGTCCGTGCGGCTGAGCACCGTCCAGGCGGACGGCGTAGCGTCCGACGGGTCGTTCCGCCACCCGGGCTCCTGCGGCACCGAACGGAAGCCGCACCATGGCACACCGGAACGACCTCACCTGGCGTCAGGACAGCGACGCCTCCTGGTCGGCGTGGGCCGACGGCCGCGTGCTGGCCCGCATCACGCTCCAGCGGCAGTACGAGCTCGAGTCCGAGGACGGATCGGTGCGCGGGTCGCACAGTGCCCTCGGCAGTGCGCAGGCGCAGCTCGAGGCCTGGTACCAGTGGGAGACCGCGGTCGGCGACGCCTGAGGCCGCCGTCCCTCGGCCGGACCGGGCCGCCGCAGCACTCCGCCCGGTCGCGGTGACGACCTGCCGGCCACGTCCACAGCGCGCCAGTAGGACCGCGCGGACCGTGCCGTCGGGGGAGCCCGGCCGGGTCAGTGTGCGCGGCCCCGCAGGCGACCGACACCGAGCACGATGCCGACCACGACCATGCCGAGCACGAGCCCGAACACGGCCGACACCGCGGTGTCGACGATCCACGTGACGACCGGGCCGGCGGCCTCGACCGCGTGCTCGACCACGTGCAGCAGTTCTTCCGGGCCCGCCCAGAACGTCTCCGCCAGGTTCGCGATCACCAGGTGCCCACCGACCCAGAGCATGGCGACCGTGCCGACGATGCTGATGACCCGGAACACCGTCGGCATCGCGCGCACGATCCGCGCACCGGCACGGCGGGTCCGCCGGGAGTCGTTCTTCATCATCTGCAGGCCGATGTCGTCGACCTTCACCAGGAGCGCCACGGCGCCGTAGACCAGGGCCGTCATCCCGAGCCCGATCAGCGCGAGGGCACCGACCTTCGGCCAGAAGTCGAGCCCGGTGTCCAGGCTCGACAGGGCGATGAGCATGATCTCGGTGCTGAGGATGAGGTCGGTGCGCACGGCGCCGAAGACGAGCTTGGGCTCCGTGGTCGGCTGCGCGTCGCCGGCGGCCTCGTGGTGCACACCGAACCACTCGGTGACCTTCTCGGCGCCCTCGAAGCACAGGTACGTGCCGCCGATGACGAGCAGCCAGGGCAGCACCCACGGGGCGAACGCCGACAGCAGCAGCGCCAACGGGATGATGATGACGAACTTGTTGAAGAGGCTGCCGAGCGCGATGCGCCCGACGACGGGGAGTTCGCGAGCCGGTTGCAGTCCCTGGACGTACTGCGGTGTGACCGCCGCGTCGTCGATCACGACCCCCGCGGTCTTCGCGCTGGCCTTGAGGGCCGCGGAGAGGATGTCGTCCACCACGGCGAGCAACCCGACTGACATGTCGCTCACCCTACTGGAGCGGTCACCGGCGTCCGTCCCGCGCCCTCCCGCCGGCCGGCGCTTCCCCCAGATCGGGGTACGTGTGACGGCGGGTCCGTGCCGACATCCGTGGAGCGGCGCGCAGTCAGACCGTTCTGCTCGCGCGAACGGGGTACGCCGCTGGGGGTTGCCTGGCAGCCGCCCGTCGTTCCACTGACGGCAGCCCTTCCCGAGCCGACACAGCAGGGCACACCGAGCACCACCACCACGGTCCGCCGACGCCACCCACGTCGGCACCCACAGGCAGGAGCGCCCCTTGCAGTCCTCGATCGTCGCAGCCCTCACCGTCGCCGTGCTCGCAGTCGGCGCGGTCGCCGATGTCTCGGCTCCCCCCTCCGCGTCCGCCGCGCCGACGTCGACCGCGACGACCTCCGCCCCGAAGGGCACCGTCGTGTCGAACGGTCGGACCTGGAAGCAGACCTACCGGCAGGACTTCGCCACGGCCGCGCCGGCGGGCGGGGTCGCCGCGAAGTACCCGGGCATGGGCCTGTACGACGGGTTCTCCGACACGAGCGGTCAGGGGCGTTACACGCCGTCGAAGGTGCTGAGCGTGCAGAACGGTGCGCTCGACTTCTGGCTGCGGTCCGACCGCGGTCAGCCGCTCGCCGCGGCCGTCATGCCCGACGGCTACGCGCCGCACCGCACCGGCCGCGTCTCGATCCGCTACAAGACCACGAAGACCCCCGGGTACAAGTTCGTCGTGATCCTGTGGCCGTCGAGCGACCGGTGGAACGAGGGCGAGATCGACTGGCCCGAAGCGGCCCTCGGCGCGAAGCCCCGACCCGCGTCGGCCGTCCCGGGCAGCCTGCGGAACGGCGCCATGACCTTCCAGCCGGAGCGTGAGACCTTCGCGGCCACCGACACGAGCAGCTACCACGTCGCCACCACCGAGTGGGACAGCAAGGTGGTCCGCTTCTTCTGGGACGGCAAGCTGGTCGCGTCGACGACGAAGGCCGTGCCGACGAAGCCGATGCGGGTCACGCTGCAGGCCGAGACCGACACCGGTGGGCGCGTGCCGGCGGGCGCCTCGGGGCACGTGAGCGTCGACTGGATCGCGATCTACGACTGACGGGAGGCGCGGTGCCGGTGAACGGGACCGCCCACCGGCACCGCGCCTCCGGGCTCAGCCCGTGGTGCGACGGGCGGTCAGCCGACCGCGGCCCAGTGGCAGTGCGCCGCTGCGGTAGGCGAAGCCGTCGGCATCGCCGACCGTGCCGCTGGCGGTGCCGAAGTGCCACAGGCGGTTGAAGCAGGAGACGCCGATCCGGGTCGACCCGTCGTCGGCGACCGCCCACGTGCCGGTGCCCCACTGGGCCGGGTGACCGACGCCGTCGATCGTCACCGTCGGTCGGGCTCCCCAGGTCAGCAGGGGGCGACCGAGGTCGAGGGTGATCCGGCGCTTCGTCGTGCCGGACGGCTGTGGGGTGTCCATGCGGTCAGGGTACGGGCGTCGGCACCCTGAACGCGCCCGGGCGGCCGTCCGTAGGATCCGCTGCATGGCTGACTTCACCGCTGCACAGGCCGCCGTCGTCCGGATCGAGCGCGCGGAGGAGGGCCGGTGGGACCTCACCCTCATCAGCGACTCCGGCGTCCGGATGGGGCACGGCGTGCACCTCCCCGACGCTGCGTCCGACGACGCCGAGGACGAGCGGGTCGCAGCCCTCGACTTCGTGCGCGGGTACGGGTTCCGTTTCGAGGCCGACGCCGTCGTCACGGACGGCCCGGACGCGTTCTGGGCACCGTTGCTCCCGCTCGGGTCCGACGAGTACCCGACGGACTGAGGCTGGTCAGTCCTGGTCGTCGAGCGCTGACCGTTCGAACCCGATCAACCAGGTCACCCCGAACGCGTCGCGCACCGTTCCGTCCCAGTCGCCCCACGGCCGCTCCTGGAGGTCGTCGACCACCGTGCCGTCGGAGGCCAGGTCCACGAACCACCGCCGGAGCACCTCGGGCCGGGCGCTCCCGAGCAGGGCGAACAGCAGACCGGAGACCGCGAGCGCGGTGTCGTCGGGGCCGGTGTCGGCGGCGAAGAGCCGGACCGGGCCGACGAGCTCGCCGTGCGCCACGGCGCCGGGCGGCCCGTCCTCGCGAGCGGCCTCCTCGTACGAGGTGACGCGGACGTCGCCGCCGAAGACCTGCTGCCAGCGGGCGAGCGCCGTGCGGGCGGTGCCGGGGAGCAGGAGGTACGGGGTCGGGGCTGTGCCGTCCATGGGCTGACCGTACTCCGGTGCTCGGCGGCGGGCCCCCTTCGGCCTCCCTGTCCGTGGTCGACGTGAGACGCCGGCGTCGTGCCGAGACGCCGGTGTCGTGCCGAGACGCCGCCGTCGTGCCGAGACGCCGCCGAAGAGGACGGCGTCTCGAGCGATCGGGGGCGTCTCGCGGTGACGCCGGCGTCTCGGATCCGTCCGGCACGACGAAACGCCGGCGCCTCGGGCCGGCCGCCCGGCTCAGGCGCGGTGCCGCGTCCGACGCGCCCGGCGCAGTCCGACCACGGCCGTGCCGAGCGTGAGGAGCGCCACGGCCCAGCCGATCGGCACGGCGGCATCGGCCCCGGTCCAGGCGAGCTCGCCGGCGGTGTCCGCGACGGAGCGGGCGCTCGACGAACCACCGTCCGGGTCCTGCCCGACCCGAGCTGCGGTGGTGGCGTCTCCCTCGGGAGCGGTCGCCGCCCGTCCGCCGGTCACCCGCACCGGGAACGTGGTCGCGGTGCCGTCGACCGACACCCGGACGGTCTGCGACGCCGCGCCGGCGAAGGTCACCGTGACGGTCCCGTCGCCGCGGTCGACCCGGTCGGCGTCGTCGCTCGCACGGACCTCGGCGTCCTCGGCGACCGCCACCGTGTTGCCGAACCGGTCGGTCGTCCACGGTTCGAGCGTGAGGGAGCCGCCGAGCGCCACGCCCAGCGGATCCGGGTAGACCCGGCCGTCGGCACCGACCCAGGTGTACGTCCCGTCCGACGCGGCGGGGACGGTGCGGACGACCACGCCGACGCCGGTGGCGGCAGCGGGCAGGACGGTCCAGCGCACCCAGTGCTCCGCGGAGCCGACCGCGGTCGTCGCGGTGACCCGCACGGTGGCGGTGCCCGCGTGGGTCGGGGTGCCGGAGAGCACACCGTGGGCGAAGGTCAGCCCGTCGTCCGGGTGGGCCGTGGCGCCGTCCGCGGTGGTGAGCGAGTACGCGGCTCCGTCGGCGTCCCGTGCGCGCAGGTCGGCGGAGGACGGTTCGCCGGCCCGGACGGTCGGGAGCACCTGGGGGGAGGACTCGCTGGTGGCCGCTGCCCAGGACGGCACGTCCGCCGTCGTCGGCGAGGACGGCACGTCCGCCGTCGTCGGCGGGGTGACCGGTGTCGGCGACGACGACGCTGTCGACGCCGACACGGGCTGGGTGGCGCCCCGGGCCGTGGCGGCCGGCAGGACGCCGAGTGCGGCGGCGACCAGCACGGCGGCAGCCGCTGCGGTGGTGCGCGCTGCGGACCGAGCGCTCGGGACGTGGTGCATGGTGCTCCTCGCGGATCCCCGGAGCGTCGGGAGACCGCGCCGGGACCGGTCGTCGGGTACGTCCGGTGCCGCGAGCGTAGGCGGCGAGGAACCTTCGCGGACGATCGGTTGCGGCTTCCCGAAGGGACCCTGTGGAACCCCGCAGCGCCGTGCGGCACCGTGCGTCGCACCGCGGGCGCGGATCAGGACGCGGCGATCGCGCCCATCTCGGCGACGACGGTGCGGAGCTTCACCGCGAGCTCGTCGCTGTCACCGACGGTGTCGCGGTGCGCGACCTCGGACAGCGCGGACAGCACGAGTCCGACGGCCGTGCGAGCGGTCTGCTCGTCGGTGCGCGACGACACCGTGGCGAGGAGCGACTGCCGCGACTCGGCCATCCACTGCATGACCATCGGTGCCATCTCGGGTCGGAGCACGAGGAGCTCCTTCATCCGGCGGCGGTCCTGGGAGAGCGGGACGGTCGCGGCGATCAGGACGCACAGGTCGTCGACGAGTCGGCCGTCCGCCTCGGCGAAGCGCGTGGCCGCCCACTCCGGCACCTCGACGGTGTCGAGACCGAGCGCCGCGTGCGCCTTCGACGTGAAGTAGTTGAAGAAGGTCCGCGGGGAGACGTCGGCATCGCTGCAGATCTGCTCGACGGTGACGCCGTCGAGACCGTGCTCGGAGACGAGCGTCAGGGCGGCGTCGTGGAGCGCCTGCCGGGTCTGCTGCTTCTTCCGCTCGCGCAACGTGCACGGCGCGGTGACCGGCTCCGGTGCTGCTGTGGTGCTCACGTGCACTCCTGTGGTGCTGGGCGGCCACCGTGTCCTGCGGTGGCCCGGGTCGTCTGCGCCGGACGGGTCCGGCACGGGGAGGCCGCCCGCACCCCGGGCGGGGTGGGGGCGGCCGGGGGTCACCGACGCTGGGTCGGCGTGGAGCCGGTCATCGGCCCGGTGAACGATCCAGCCTCGGCTGCTGCGAGCCCGGCGCGGGCCTCGAGCTCGGCCTCGGCCGACGGCACCGAGCGGTCGACATCGGACGAGGAACCGTCGGACGAGGAGCCTTCTGACGAGGATCCGTTCGCGGCGTCGTGCTGTTCCTGCAGCGCCGAGCGCTGGCGCAGCGGCGGCACCCGGAAGAACCAGGTGAGCACGAAGGCGAGCAGGATCACGCCGAGTCCGACCCAGTAGATCGTCACGGACGAGGCGTTGAAGCCCGCCATGAACGGCCGCGTGAGGCGGCTGTCGGCGCCGGTGAGGAACGAGGTGTCGTTCGTGCTCGTCGCCGCGGAGTCCGAACTGGCGCCGTCGTCGATCTGCTTCGCCAGGGCCGGCGTGAGCTCGTCCACCCAGTACGACCGCTGCGAGGCGTTCGACCAGTCGACCGACACCGTGCCGTCCTGGACGCTGGCGTGCGCCTCGTCCGCCACGGCCTCGAGGGCTGCGGACTCTGCGGCCGGGGTGGCCGCTGCGACCTGCTGGTCGATCACGCCCTGCGCGGCGGCTGCGGGCACGGCACCGGCGGCGACCTGCTGCTGCACGGCCGCGGTGACCTGCTGCGTGACGGCCTGGTCGGCCGCCTGCTTCGCCTGCGCCGAGGCGTCGTCGAGCTTCCCCTGGACGGTCTGCTGCAGCGGGGTGGTGATCGGGGCCCAGATCGTGTCGATCGCGCCCTGGTTCGCCGGCTTGCTCGCCACCGCGGGGTCGAGTGCGGCCGACAGCGCCGGCTTCAGGTCGGCCTGGTTCGCGGTCGCCGTCAGGATGTTGCTCGGCATGACCGAGAACAGGATCGAGAGCAGCACCGCGGTGCCGAGCGTTCCGCCGATCTGCCGGAAGAACGTCGCCGAGCTGGTCGCGACGCCCATGTCCCGGGCCTCGACCGAGCCCTGCGACGCCAGGGTCAGCGACTGCATGACCGAGCCGAGCCCGAGGCCGATCAGGAACATGCCGATCATCAGGAACCAGAGCGGCTTGTCGATCGTCATGAAGGTCAGGACGACGTAGCCGGCCGACACCAGGAACGTGCCGATGACCGGGAAGATCCGGTAGCGGCCGACACGGGCGACGATCTGGCCCGAGGTGATCGACGCGATCATCAGACCACCGACGAGCGGCAGTGTGGCGAAGCCCGACTCGGTCGGGGTCAGGCCCACGACGATCTGCAGGTAGAGCGGGATGGTCAGCATGGCGCCGAACATCGCGAAGCCGACCAGGAACCCGATGACGGTCGCCATCGAGAACGTGCCGGAGCGGAAGAGCTTCAGCGGGATGATCGCCGCGTCGCCCATCTTCGACTCGACGAGCAGCAGTGCGACGAGTCCGAGCGCACCGATCACGTAGCTGGCGATCGCGGCGGGCGAGCCCCAGCCCCAGGTGCGGCCCTGCTCGGCGACGAGCAGCAGCGGCACGAGCGTGACGATGACGGCCGTCGCGCCCCACCAGTCGACCTTCGGCTTGTCGCCCTTGCCGTGCACCTTCGGCAGGTGCAGGAAGACGATCACCATGATGAGCGCGGCGACGCCGATCGGCACGTTGATGAGGAGCACCCAGCGCCACCCGGTGATCCAGAGGATCTCGGAGGAGCCGGCGAGCAGGCCGCCGATGAGCGGTCCGATGACGGACGAGATGCCGAACACGGCGAGGAAGTACCCCTGGTACTTCGCACGCTCACGCGGCGCGAGGATGTCACCCATGATCGCGAGCGGCAGCGACATGAGCGCGCCGGCGCCGATGCCCTGCACGGCACGGAAGGCCGCGAGCATGAGCATCGAGGTGGACATCGAGGACAGCACGGCGCCGAGGATGAAGACGACGATGCCGAAGATGTAGAGCGGCCGTCGGCCGAAGATGTCGGAGAGCTTGCCGTAGATCGGCGTCGCGATCGTCGACGTGATCAGGTAGGCCGTGGTCACCCATGCCTGCTGGTCGAGACCGTGCAGGTCGTCGCCGATGGTGCGGATCGCCGTGCCGAACACCGTCTGGCCGAGGGACGACAGGAACATGCCCGCCATCAGGCCGTAGATCACCAGGAGGATCTGGCGGTGCGTCATGAGCGGCTGCTGGCCGGAGGTGCCGGGCGCGTGCGCGCCGGTCGCCGCGTCGGGGCCGGCGGTGTCGCGGCCCTGCTGCACCGAGACGGGTGCGGTGGCGGTCATCGAACTCCTTTTTCGTACTGTGTAACTTTGCAGACCGCGCAACGATACATCCGGTGGTTCCGGAATGCAACTAAATGGCGACGGACGGGAGGCGCGTCGCGGCGCCGCCACGCGCCTCCCGTCCGGCCACCGCTCGCCCGGTCGCGTCAGCGGGCGTCCGCCGTCCGAGGTACCGTTTCCCCATGAGCACGGACACCGCCACCGCCACCGAGACCGCCGACGAGGGGCCCGTGGTGACCTTCGCCGACCTCGGCCTAAGCGATCCGGTGCTCAAGGCCGTCAAGGACATCGGCTACGAGACCCCCTCCGCCATCCAGGAAGCGACGATCCCGACGCTGCTCGAGGGGCGCGACGTCGTCGGCCTCGCGCAGACCGGCACCGGCAAGACCGCGGCGTTCGCGCTGCCGATCCTGTCCCGCATGGAGTCGGGCAGCAAGGTGCCCCAGGCCCTCGTGCTGTCGCCGACCCGTGAGCTCGCGCTGCAGGTGTGCGAGGCGTTCGAGCAGTTCGCGTCGCACATGAAGCACGTGCACGTCCTGCCCGTCTACGGCGGTCAGGCGTACGGCGTGCAGCTGTCCGCGCTGCGCCGTGGCGTCGACGTCGTCGTCGGCACGCCCGGTCGCATCATGGACCACATCGCCAAGGGCACGCTCGACCTGTCCCAGCTGAAGTACCTCGTGCTCGACGAGGCCGACGAGATGCTCAAGATGGGCTTCGCCGAGGACGTCGAGACGATCCTGGCCGAGACGCCGGACGACAAGCAGGTCGCGCTGTTCTCGGCGACGATGCCCGCGCAGATCCGTCGCATCTCGCAGCAGTACCTGAACGACCCGTCCGAGATCACCGTCAAGACCAAGACGAAGACCGCCGCGAACATCACGCAGCGCTACCTGATGGTGTCGTACCCGCAGAAGGTCGACGCGCTCACCCGCATCCTCGAGGTCGAGGACTTCGAGGGCATGATCATCTTCGTCCGCACGAAGAGCGAGACCGAGACCCTGGCCGAGAAGCTCCGCGCCCGCGGGTACGCCGCGGCGGCGATCAGCGGTGACGTCGCCCAGGCGCAGCGCGAGCGCACGGTCAACCAGCTGAAGTCCGGCAAGCTCGACATCCTGGTCGCCACCGACGTCGCCGCCCGTGGCCTCGACGTCGACCGCATCACCCACGTCGTGAACTTCGACATCCCCGTCGACATCGAGTCCTACGTGCACCGCATCGGCCGCACCGGTCGCGCGGGCCGCAAGGGTGACTCGATCAGCTTCGTCACGCCGCGCGAGCGCCGGCTCCTGTCGGCCATCGAGCGCCACACGAAGCAGCCGCTCACGCAGATGCAGCTGCCCACGGTCGAGGACGTCAACGAGACGCGCCTCAGCCGGTTCGACGACGCGATCACCGCGGCGCTCGAGCAGCAGGACCGCATCGAGAAGTTCCGTGACGTCATCGCGCACTACGTCCGCAACCACGACGTGCCCGCCGAGGACGTCTCGGCCGCGCTCGCGGTCGTGGCGCAGGGTGACTCGCCGCTGCTGCTCGACCCGGCCGACGACCAGCTCCGCAACCAGGTGGACCGCGACGGCCGCCGTGGTGAGCGCCGCGACCGTGACGACGACCGTGGTGGCCGCGAGGACCGTGGGCCGCGCCGCTCGCAGCCGATGACCGCCTACCGGATCGAGGTCGGGCGTCGCCACCGCGTCGAGCCGCGCCAGATCGTCGGCGCCCTGGCGAACGAGGGTGGCCTGCGGCGCGACGACTTCGGCGCGATCCAGATCCGACCCGACTTCTCGATCGTCGAGCTGCCCGAGAGCATGGACCCGGGCGTGCTCGACCGGCTCGCTGACACCCGGATCAGCGGGAAGCTCATCGAGATCGCGCCGGACCGCCGCGGCGGTGCCCGTCGGTACGACCGCGACGACCGCGGACCGCGTGCGCCCCGTCGGGACGACCGTCCCCGCCGTGACGACCGCCGCGACGACGACCGTCCGGCACGCAAGCCCCGGCACTGACCAGTCATCGGTCGGTCACTGACCGGCCACTGACCGGCCACTGATCCGCTGCGCGACCCCGTTCTCCGGGGTCGCGCAGTCGCGTCGCGGGACCCCATCGGCCCTGCCCACTGCCGGGCCGACTCCGGGACGGACGCGAGCCGCCCGCCCGTCGCGGGTCGTGCCTCCCGTCCGGTCGGCTCAGACGGTCAGCCCGTCCACCGTGCGGCGGCAGACCTCGTCCCAGGGCGTCGGACCGAACCCGAAGTGCGACCGGGTCGCGGTGTCGTCGACCACGTAGGGGGCCGACCACTGGTAGCCGAGCTGCGCGACCTCCCGCATGAACGGGGACACCGCGCTGATCCCGCGGAGCAGGCCGATCGGCAGTGACCGCACGCGGACGGCGGGCCGACCGGCCGTCCGGAGCATCTCGGTGAGGACCTGCTCCTGGGTCCGCGGTGCGTTGGTCGGGACGATCCAGGTCCGACCGTGCGACCGCTCGTCGTCCGCCGCGGCGACGAGGAGCCGCGCGACGTCGCCGACGTCGGTGTACGAGTGCGGCTGGTCCGAGCGCCCGATCACGGTGACGGGCTTCCCCCGCATCGCGGTCGGGAGCACCCGCGTGACGTGCCCGTTGACGCCGGTGCCCGGGCCGACGTAGTCCGAGCCGCGGACCTCGACCGTGCGGATGCGTCCGGCCTCGTGCGCCGCCAGCGCGTCTGCCCACATCCGGGCCCGCAGGACGCCCTTGTGGTCGGTCGCGGCGTCGGGCAGGTCCGCGCGCATCGGTCCGTCGACCGGGCCGTACGGGTACAGGTTCCCGGTGATCGCGTACACGGCACCCGTCCGCTCGGCGGCGGTGAGGAGGGAGGACGCCAGCGGCGGCCACACCCGCTCCCACTGCGTGTAGTCGCCGGGGTTCGCGCAGTTGTGGAGTGCTGCCGCGCCGTCCGCGACGGCCGTCAGGGCGTCCGCGTCGGCGGCGTCGAGCCCGACGTGGCGGACCCCGGGCAGACCGGTGTCGCGTCCGGAGCGGGTGACGACGACGACCTCGTCGCCACGCTCGGACAGCAGTGCCGCAGTGTGGCGACCGACGGGGCCGGCGCCGACGACGACGTGGTGACGGGGCATGGTTCCTCCTGAGGTTCGGGAGAGCAGTGCTCTCGGGAGCCATCATGCAGGCGGACGGGCTCCATTGCAAGAGCAGTGCTCTCGTTTGTGTGCGGTGCTCTCCCGTGGCACGCTTGACGGCATGGTGGAGAAGGCGAGGACCGCCCGGTCCCTGGCACGGGAGGCCGTGCACGCGAGCATCCTCGCGGCCGCGCGCGCCCGGCTCACCGAGGAGGGACCGGCGCAGCTGAGCCTGCGCGCCGTCGCTCGTGACGTCGGCCTGGTGTCCTCCGCCGTGTACCGGTACTTCCCGAGCCGCGACGACCTGCTCACCGCGCTGCTCGTGCTCGACTACGACGAACTCGGCGCCGCGGTCGAGGCGTCAGAGGCGCCGGTCGACCGGTCCGACCACGTCGGCCGCTGGGTCGCCGCGTGTCGTGCCGTCCGGCAGTGGGCGATCGGGCACCCCGGGGACTTCGCGCTCCTGTACGGCTCACCCGTGCCCGGGTACGTCGCACCGCAGGACACGGTCGAGCCCGCCTCGCGGACGACGCACGTGCTCGTCCGCGTCGTCACCGACGCGTGGTCGGGAGTCGCCGGGTCCGAGCTGGCTCCGGACTGGAGGCTCGGTGCCGGTCCCGCGATCGGCTCGCGGCCCGCAGCGCCGGGCGCCGTCGCCGACGCGGTCGCCTACACACGAGAGCGCGGCTTCCACGACGACCCCTCGCCCGAGGTCGTCCTGCGGACCCTGATCGCCTGGACGACGGTGTTCGGCGTCCTGTCGTTCGAGCTGTTCGGGCACGCGGTCGGCTCGGTGACCGACCCGGCGGCGTACTTCGACGAGGTGATCGTCCGCCTCGCGCACGATCTGGGGCTCGCAGCGCCCGGATGAGCCGATCTCACCCCGCGGACGGGGCGGCGGGCTGACAGCGGTGCCCTGCCTGCGGTAGACAGGGCGGTACGGCGCACTCACCCAGCGCTCGCCGGCTGCAGCAGGAAGGACGCCGATGACCGCGCTCGACGTCAGCCGTCAGGACCGTCGCCGACTCACCACCGGTACCCCGACCAAGCGGCTCGCGACCGTGCGCACCGTCGCGCTCCTCGCGTCGATCGCCGGCGTCAACTACATCGTCTGGCGCTGGATCGGCTCGGTGAACTGGCACTCGTGGTGGATCGCGGTGCCGCTGATCCTCGCGGAGACCTACAGCGTGATCGACTCGCTGCTGTTCGCGTTCGGCGCCTGGCGACTCCGCGAACGCGGGGAACCGCCGACGAAGCCCGCCGGGGACGTCACCGTCGACGTCTTCATCACGACGTACAACGAGCCGGTCGAGCTGGTCGTCCGCACCGCCCGTGCGGCGAAGGCGATCACGCACCCGCACGCCACGTGGATCCTCGACGACGGCAACCGCCCGGAGATGCGCGCCGCCGCCGAGTCCCTCGGCATCGGCGTGATCACGCGCGGCGCCGACTGGGTCGACCGGCCACGGCACGCGAAGGCCGGCAACCTCAACAACGCGCTGCTCGCGACGCAGGGCGAGTTCCTGCTCATCCTCGACGCCGACCAGGTCCCGGAGCCGTCGATCCTCGACCGGACGCTCGGCTACTTCAAGGACGAGCGCATGGCGCTGGTCCAGACGCCGCAGTGGTTCGAGAACGTGCCCGAGGCCGACCTGCTCGGCAGCCAGGCTCCGCTGTTCTACGGGCCCATCCAGCAGTCGAAGGACGGCTGGAACGCGGCGTTCTTCTGCGGATCGAACGCGATCCTGCGGCGCGAGGCACTCATGCAGCTCGGCGTGACCCGCTACGTGCGCGAGGTCGAGGAGTCCGTCGAGCGGACCATCAAGACGTCGCGGAAGCTGCTCGCACGAGCCCGCGAGACCGAGACCGACCCGCGGGTGCTCGACGCGCTCGACGGTGCGGAGCAGGTCGTCGACCGTGCCCGTGACCAGATCGACCGCGGCGAACCGCTCGGCGACGTCACCTACGACTTCCAGCGCGGCATCGACGCGATCGCGTACCGGTTCGCCGCCGCCGACCTCGAGTCGGTCCGCCGTGACCTGCAGGAGCTCGCCGCGATGTCGACCGAGGCGGACACCTTCGCCGGCCTCGACGACGCTGCCCTCGACGTGCTCGGACGACGGGACGCCTCGCCGGTGGCCGCGATCGAGTCCATCGCGGTGCTCGCCCGGGCGCTCGACGTGAACCGCGACGACGAGGCCCAGCCGATCATGCCGCTCGCCACGATCTCCGTGACCGAGGACATGGCGACCGCGATGCGCCTGCACGGCCTGGGATGGAGGTCCGCGTACCACGACGAGATCCTGGCGAAGGGCCTCGCGCCGGAGGACCTGCCCACCATGCTCGTGCAGCGACTCCGCTGGGCGCAGGGCACCATGCAGGTCTTCTTCCGCGAGAACCCCCTCGTGCAGAAGGGCCTGTCGTGGGGGCAGCGCCTCATGTACTTCTCGACCATGTGGAGCTACCTTTCGGGCTTCGCGGCGATCGTGTACATCGCGGCCCCGGTGCTCTGCCTGTCGTTCGGTGTCGTGCCCGTGCAGGCCTACAGCGTCGACTTCTTCGTGCGGCTCATCCCGTTCCTCGTGCTCAACCAGCTGCTGTTCTGGGTGGTGGCCGCCGGCAGACCCACGTGGCGCGGGCAGCAGTACTCGCTCGCGCTGTTCCCCGTCTGGATCGAGTCGGTGACGAGCGCGTTCGAGAACGTGTTCCGTGGCAAGCCATTGGGGTTCCGGGTCACGCCGAAGGTCAAGGACGAGTCCGACCAGCGACCGCGGTGGGACCTCGTGAAGCCCCAGCTGTACGCGATGGGTGCGCTCGTCGCCGCCCTCGTGATGATCGCGATCCGGTACGCCACGGGCCAGGCGGACGGCATCGCGCCGCTCGTGAACACCGCGTGGGTGATCTTCGACCTGTTCATCTTCAGCATCGTCGTCCGCGCCGTGCTCTACCGCGGACCGGAGGCGGGGACGCCGCAGTCCGAACACGTGTCCTCGACGGCAGGAGGCCCACTGTGACCGACCACGACCTGACCTTCGACGTCCCGGCCGTCGCCGAGTCGCTCGACGTCGTGCAGGACCGCTTCGGCGCCTGGTGGGACACCATGGCGATCGACGACGCCCGTCTCCGCTTCTCGCTCGAGACCGCCCTCGCCGAGATCGCCGCCAACATCGTCGAGCACACGCGACGCACCGATGCCGAGGCCGGCCGCGGGTACACGGTGGAGCTCTGCGCCACGGACCGTGAGCTCGTCGCGGTGCTCACCGACAACGGGCGCCCCGCCGACGTCGACCTGTCCGCCGTGACCATGGCCGACCCCGACGAGGAGAGCGGTCGCGGCCTCGCGCTGGCGATCGCCGCGCTCGACCGCCTCGAGCACGAGCACACCGGCGGCCACAACATCTGGACCCTGGCGTGCAACCGGTGAGGGGCGCGCTGGCGAAGGCCGTCGCGTTCCTCGTCGTCGTCGGGACGCTGCTGCTCGGCGGGGCGCTCCCCGCGTCGGCCGTGTCGGCTCCGTCTCGTGCCGGCGAGACGCCCTCCGACGGGCGCGTGTGGTTCGGCCCGGACCTCGACTGGGGGAGCGACGCCCCCGACGGGTACGAGGGTCGGCTCGGCGCGACGCCGTCGGTCTACGGGGTCGAGATCGAGTACCCCTTCGACCGCAGCGCACGGGACGAGTTCCTGCGGGCGACCCGCGCGGCGGCGACCCAGGGCGCGGTGCTCGCGGTGAGCCTGGAGCCGTCGCGGTCGCTGCGGTCCCTCACGAAGGCCGACGCTGCCGCGGCGAACCGGCTGTTCGAGGAGGTCCACCGGCAGTACGACACCCAGTTGCTCGTGCGCTTCGCTCCCCAGATGAACGGCACGTGGGTTCGCTGGGGACAGCAGCCGACCGCGTTCGTCCCGGCGTTCCGGACGCTGGCCGCGGCCGTGCACGCGGGTGACTCCGACGCTGCCATGGTGTGGTCGCCGTCGTACGGCGCGGGCTACCCGTTCGGCGAGTCCGCCGGGCGGCTGCAGACCCTGTCGGGCAGCGACGTCGCCGAGCTGGACACCGACGGCGACGGCCGACTCACCGCCGCCGACGACCCCTACGGCCCGTACTGGCCCGGCGCCGAGAGCGTCGACTGGGTCGGGCTGTCGATGTTCTTCTTCGGCAAGGGCAAGGCGACCGAGGCCGCCGGTCGCGACGTCCCGCTGACCCGCAACGAGGTCCCGCAGGACGGCGAGGTCGCGGCACGCTTCGACGAGACCTGGGGGTACGAGCAGACGCAGTCCGAGGGCACGTTCACCGAGCGCTTCGCACAGGGCGAGGACCGGCCGATGCTGCTCGACACCGGCGCGCTGTACGACCACTCGTTGCGCGGTGCGGCCGAGCTCCCGGTCAAGCAGGCGTGGTGGCGGCAGGTGATCGCCGCCGTGCAGGACCACCCCGAGGTCCGGGGCGTGACGTTCCTCGAGACGAACCGGCGCGAGCCCGAGGCCGGCAACCGCGTCGCCGACTGGCGGGACACGGCCGACCCCGGGATCGCCGGGTCCTTCCGGACGGACCTCGAACAGGCCGGGGACTTCGTCCTCGGACCGGTGACGGAGCGCGTGACGACGCAGGAGGGTGCCGCGGCGATCAGCCAGCAGTACGAGACCGGCGGCGACCAGATGGCGTGGATCGTCTGGTGCGCCTTCGGCCTCGCAGCGGCGTTCCTGCTGAGCGGGCTCGTCGGACGGCTGCTGCCGAGCTGGCGGTACCCCGACGACGGCAAGCCCGGGCGCGACCTGCGCCTCGACCTCTTCCGCGGGTTCATCATCCTCGCGGTGGTGATCACGCACATCGAGATCGGCGGGCCCTACTCGTACATCACGCTGCACGCCACCGGTGCGATCACCGGCGCCGAGATGTTCGTGTTCCTGTCCGGCATGGTGCTCGGCATGACGTACCCGTTCGCGATCAAGAAGTTCGGCGAGTGGGTGGCGGCCGTCGGGGCGTGGAAGCGGGCGCGGAAGCAGTACGTCGTCACCCTGGCGGTGATCGTGGTCGTCTTCGCGCTGAGCTTCGTGCCGTTCCTGAACACCGATGCGATCACCACCTTCACCGACCGGGGGACCGGCACCGGGGGCGTCGGCGCCGAGGGCCGGGTGTACGACCTGTACCCGAACGCGATGCAGCTGCTGGCCTACCCGCCGCCCTGGTTCGCGATCCGGCAGTTCCTGCTGCTCGAGATGGGGCCGTGGCCGTTCAACATCATGGGCCTGTTCGTGGTGCTGAGCCTGTTCATCCCCGTCTTCCTGTGGGTGATCCGGCGCGGCTTCTGGTGGGCGCTGCTCCTCGTCAGCTGGGGGCTGTACGCGTTCCAGGCGCTGAACCCCGAGTTCCGCCCGCTGAACTCGCAGTTCGAGTCGGTGTTCCCGCTGCTCACCTGGCAGGTGGTCTTCACGCACGGCCTGGTGCTCGGCTACTACCGGCGCCAGGTGATCGGGGCGCTGACCGGCCGACTCGGCAAGGTCCTGATCGGCATCGGGATCACCGGGTACGCCGCGTTCCTCGTCTACGTGTGGGCGGGCGACCAGTTCGGGTTCACCCCGGCACCGTTCCCCGCGTCGATGTACAACGACCTGTACAACACGGCGTACCAGCGGGTGGACCTGCAGTGGGGGCGTCTGGTCGACATCGCCTTCTTCGCGATCGTCTCGTACGCGATCCTCACCGTGTTCTGGAAGCCCATCAGCGCCGTCATCGGGTGGCTGTGGATCCCGATCGGGCAGGCGAGTCTCTACGTGTTCGTCTGGCAGGTCTTCTTCGCGCTGGCCATCGCGTCGATCCCGGGCGTGGACTGGTTCAACGGCTGGATCGGCTTCGCGGCCCACACGGCCCTGATCCTGCTGGTCTGGTACATGATCCGGAAGCGCTTCATGTTCTCGGTCATCCCGCGCTGACCCGCGTGGGCGGCGTGGTCCGTCGCAGCGGGCTCCGAGTCTCGTCCTGACCGACGGTCCTCGCGGTCGGCGGCACGAGGACCGTCGCTGAGCCCGAGTCTCGGGCCGGGCTGGGCCGGGCCGGGCGGGCGGGACGGAACGACGGACGGGAGGCGCGGTGCCAGCTGGCACCGCGCCTCCGGTCCGTCGCGTGGTCCCGTCAGCGCGTGGCGACGCGCAGCGGCTGCGGGTCCACCGGGTCCGGGGGGACCGGCAGGGAGCCGCGGACCTGGTTCTGCGCCTGGCAGTCGCTCGTGCAGTTCGTCGCGCCCTGCGACAGCTCGACCGCGTCCTCGCCGAGCACACCACCCATGCGTCCGCCGGGCTGGACCGTCCAGGTCGTGGTGGTCGCGGTCTGCGAGGTCTTCGTCGCGACCTGCGGGCTGTCCTTGCCGAGCAGCATCTGGTGCGCGTCGCTGCCCGAGGACACCGCCGCGACGCCGTCGCCGAAGTTGATCTTCCCCGTGTAGGGGTTGGTGAAGTAGAAGAGCCCGGCCCCGAGCGTGTGCGTGAACGTCACGGGCTGGGCGAACTCGGTCTCCATCTGGAAGATCCCGCCCTGGGCGCCGTCCTTCGCCTGGATCTTGAACTTGCCCGCGCCGGTGCCGAAGATCGCCACGAGCGTGTCGTCGCGGACCTCGAGCGAGGAGAGCTTCGTGCCGGCGAGCTGCGCGGCGGTGAGCGACGGGACCTTCGAGGCGAACACCACGGTCGGCTTCGTCACCATCCGCTGGGTGTCCGGTGCCCCGGTCAGCGTGTAGTCGTACACGCCGAGGTCGGCGATGCGGATGTCGAAGCCGTTGTGCTTGCCGCGGACCGCGATGGTGCCGGTGACGGCGACGTCCTTGAGCTTGAAGTCCTTGCCGACCGCGGGGTTCGTCGTGGCGCCGTTGACGGTGACGGCGTAGTCCCCGCCGGTCGACGTCTTGCCGGACGCGTTCGCGGGGGACACCCCGACGAGGGCCGCCGCGGCGACGGCGCCGAGCGCGATCGCGGTGGCGATGCCGGTGGTGCGGCGTCGCGTGCGCTGGGTGGTCATGGGGTGCCTCCTGGGCTGGTCCGACGCGCCGGCGGTGGTCGCGTCCCTCGTGACGATCGTCGCCGGGACGCGGAGGCGGCACCATCGGACCTTGGTACTAGTACCCGCTCCGCCGGCGTGTGCACGGCCGCGTCGTCACCAGCCGTGGTCGCGGGCCCAGAGCGCCGCACTCGTCCGGTCGGCGACGCCGATGCGGCGGAACAGCGATCCGACGTGCACCTTCACGGTCCGTTCGGCGATCCCGAGCTCGGTCGCGATCTGGCGGTTCGACAGGCCGCGTGCGATGCGGTCGAGCACGTCGCGCTCGCGGGGCGGCAGGGCCGGTCCGCGGTCCCGCCCCGGAGCCGGCGCACCCGGCAGCAGGGCACGGGCGACGCGTGGGTCGACGGGTGCCTCGTCGCGCGCCGTCGAGCGGACCGCGGCGACGACCTCCTCCGGGGCCGCGTCCTTGAGCAGGTACCCGGTCGCCCCGGCGGCCAGGGCAGCGCGCACGCGGTCGTCGTCGGAGAAGGTGGTGAGGACGAGCACCCGGACCGTCGGCATCGTGGTGCGGATCACCCGCGTCGCCTCGACCCCGCCCGCGCCCGGCATGGAGAGGTCCATCACGACGACGTCCGGGTGCAGGGACGCGGCACGCTCGGTGGCCTCCTCACCCGTGCCTGCCTCGCCGACCACGTCGCAGTCGGTCGTGGTCGCGAGCACGGCGCGGAGGCCCTGTCGGACCAGGGCGTGGTCGTCGACGAGCAGGACCCTCACCGCAGCGACTCCGTCCTGGCGGGCAGCGTCAGCTCCCAGGCGGTCCCCGCCCCCGCTGCGGTCCGCAGCAGCAGCGCGCCGCCGGTGTCCTCGGCGACCTCGCGCAGGAGCGTCGTGCCGAGGTGCCCGGCGGGAGCCGGCCCGTCGAGGAGCCGCGGGTCGAACCCCACCCCGTCGTCGGACACGCGCACCACCAGGTCCCCGCGGTCGGCCCGCACCGACACCCGGATGCGGGTCGCGTCGGCGTGCTTCACGGCGTTCCAGACCGCCTCACGCACGAAGCGCACGATCGCGGTCCGCGCGGCCGTGGAGGCCTCGAGCGGCTCCGGCACGTCGACGTCCGTCAGCACCCCCGCGGCCCGGGCACGGGCGCACGCGTCGTCGAGCGCGGCACCCAGGCCGTCGCGACCGGGAGCGGCCGGGCGGATCGTCGCCATCGAGGTCCGGAGGGCGGACACCGCCTGCCGGAGCGTCTCGGCGGCGGCACGGGTCTCGGGCACCGCACCGAGGGAGAGTGCGAGCCCGGCGACGTCCTGCACGGGACCGTCGTGCAGTTCGCCCGCGAGGCGTCGGCGCTCGGCCGCCTCGGCGTCGAGCGCGCGCCCGAGCAACCGCTCGCGGAGCCGCTGGCCCGTGCGGATCCGCACGAGCAGCCAGAGCAGCAGCGGCACGAGCAGCACGAGCACGACCCCGACGGTGCCGAACGCCAGCGCGGCGAACGCGGCACGCAGGTCGGCGGCGCGGGCGATGACCTGGTCGTACGGCCGGTACGCCTCGAACAGCAGGGCGTCGCCCGAGGGCGTGTGCACCGCCTGGTACGCCTCGAGCAGCGGTCCGTGCCCGCGTTCGTACCGGTTCTCGGGCTCGTCCAGGTCGGACACCTCGGCGTCGGACCGGTCGGTCCGGAGCGCCGCGAGGTCCTCGTCGGAGAGCGGGAAGCGCTCGCCGACCAGCCGGGGTTCGTCGGACCAGAGCACGGTGCCGTCCGCACCCCAGAGCTTCAGACGCACCGTCGAGCCGGCGCGGGACTCGCCGGCCAGGGCGTCGTCGAGTCGTGCGCGGGCGACGGCTCGGGCGTCCGGGTCGCCGCTGGTGACGTCGTCCACGAGGGCGGGCTCCACCACCACCCGGGCGAGCGCAGCCGTGTCGGCGGTGGCGTCCCGCACGGCGAAGGACTCGGCGACGCGCTGCGACACGAGGGTGCCCGCGGTCGCGACGACGGCGCCGCCGAGCAGCGCGGCGACGACGACCCCGACGAGGACCCGCCGCCAGGGGGTCCGTGCCGCACGACGACGCGGGTCGGCGGTGACGAGCACGACCGGGGTCGGCTGCCCGCTGGTCGACGCCCGGTGTCCACGCACGGAGCAACCGTAATCGCCCTGAGCTGCACTCGCGTCCTGGTCGCGGATGCCGGACGAGCCGACCGTGTGTCGTGTGCCCGTTCCTCCCCATCACGCCTGGAGTGGGAAGCGGAACCGCGCGTACCTGGTCAGGAGGAACGACCTGGTACGCGCGGATCCGCCCGCGACGCGCGGATCCGTCCGGCGGGGTGGCGCGAACAGCGACGGACGGGAGGCGCGGTGCCGGCCGGCACCGCGCCTCCCGTCCGTGCGTGCCTGCGTCAGCCCGCGGGCGTGCGGTCCGGCGCGGAGGCGAGCGCCTGCCGCACCGACCCCCACGCGGCGAGCCGCTCCCGGACGGCGTCGTCCCGCTCGACCTCGAGCGCCGTCGCGTGCGCCTGCTCGAGCACGTCGTCGACCACGACGCGCTGACCCGAGCGGGCGGAGGCGATCGCCGCGTCCACCATCACCAGGCTCATGACGTTGCCGTGCACCTCGCCGTCGGGGGTGACCCCGGTCCGGACGGCCCGCACGAAGGACGCGAGCGCCCCGGCGATCTCCGTACCGACTCCCGGCGCACCCGCCGGCGTGCCGGGTGCGTCGTCGATCACGCTCGACGGGTCGTGGTCGCCGTCCCACGACGCCGACCCCGACGCTCCCGACGCGCGCCAGTCACCGTTCCACGACGTCTCGTCACCGGGCGCGCACCACGAGCCGTCGTAGACGTAGCGGACGTCGTCCTCGAAGGTGAACACCGCGGCGGCGTCCGCGTCACCGCGGTACCAGGACCACGACGGGTTCCACGACTCGCAGTACACCGACACCGGGTCGCGCTCGAGCACGTAGCGGGCGGAGTCGAAGGCGTGGATCGCCATGTCGAGGAGCAGGACGTCGTCCATCTCCTCGCGGAAGCCGCCGAAGTGCGGGGCCTTCGCGAACCGGGTGTTCAGGCTGCCGACGCCGCCGAGCGCGCGGACGTGCTGCCGGAAGGCCACGAGCTGGTCGTTGTAGCGGCGCGACTGCGACACCATGAACAGCTGCCCGGTGGCCTCGGCGGCGGCGGCGAGGGAGAGCGCCTCGGCGACGGTCTGCGCCGCGGGCTTCTCGCCGAGCACGGGGAGTCCCGCGTGCAGGGCGTCCATCGTCACCGGGTGGTGGGCGACGGGCACCGTGATGTCGAGGACGGCCTCGGCACCGGTCTCCGCCAGGAGCGCGGGCAGGTCACGACCGACCGGGATCGTCGGGGACCCGGCGAGCTCTGCCCCGGCGCGGGCGGCGTCGAGGTCGAGGTCGACGACTCCGACGAGCTCGACGTCCGGGTCGGCGGCGACCGTCCCGAGCCACGCGCGGCCCATGCCGCCGGCGCCGACCTGCACGACCCGCAGCGGGGCGTGCTCGGTCATGCGCGGGCCTCGGCGGGCTCAGCGGGCTCGGTCGGCTCGGTCGGCTCGGCGAGCTCGTCCTCGGGTGCGTCGTCGAACGGGCCGCGGTAGTGCTGCCCGTCGAAGTACTCGCCGAGGTCGTAGCGGCGCAGGGTCGGCAGCTCGCGCTCGCGCTCCGGTCGCGCCCACTCGGCCGCGTTCGCGATCACCCGTCGGACGTCCGGGTGGTGGTACACGGGGAAGTCCTGGTCACCGGGGGAGAAGTAGAAGATCCTCCCCAGGCCGCGGCGGTAGGTCATGCCGCTCCGGAAGACCTCGCCGCCGGTGAACCCGGAGATGAAGACCAGCTCGTCGGGCGTGGGCACGTCGAAGTACTCGCCGTACATCTCCTGCTCGGGGATGACGATCGGGTTCGGGACACCGCGGGTGATCGGGTGCTGCGGGTTCACGGTCCAGACGAGCTCCTGGTCGTGCTCGCTCCGCCAGCGCAGGGTGCAGGTGGTGCCCATGAGCTTGCCGAAGATCTTCGACCAGTGGCCGGAGTGCAGGACCACGAGTCCCATGCCGGACAGCACGTGCTTGTGGACGCGGTCGACCACGGCGTCGTCGACGTCGGCGTGGGCGGCGTGCCCCCACCAGGTCAGGACGTCGGTCTCGGCGAGCACGGCATCGGTCAGCCCGTGCTCGGGCTCCTGCATGGTGGCGGTGCGGACGACGGCGTCCGGCAGGTTCTCGCGGATGCCGTCGGCGACCGCGCCGTGCATGCCGTCGGGGTAGCGCTCGGCGACGTGCTGCTCGACCTGCTCGTGGACGTTCTCGCCCCAGACGGTGATGCGCAGCGGGGTGGTGGTCATGGTGTGGGCCTTCCTGGAGGGGTGGCGTGGAGCACGTCGGGGGCGGTCGTCACTTGACCGCCCCGCCGAGTGCACCGGCGGAGATGTAGCGCTGGGCGACGATGAGGAGCACGGCCGCCGGCAGGGACGCGAGGACCGACGTCGCCATGACGGGTCCCCAGTCGGTGACGTTCGAGCCGATGTAGTTGTAGATGCCGAGCGTGATCGGTCGGACCGCGTCGGTCGAGGTGAGCGTGAGCGCGATGAGGAAGTCGCCCCACGCGCCGAGGAACGTGAAGAGTGCCGCGGTGACGATGGCGTTGCGGCTGATCGGCAGCACGATCGACACGAAGGCACGCAGGTCGTTCGCGCCGTCGACGAGCGCGGCCTCGACCAGGCTCGGCGGGATCGACTCCATGAACGCCCTCATGAGCAGGATCGCGAAGGGCACCTGCACGGCGCTGTCGGCCAGGATCAGCCCGACGTAGCTGTTGAGCAGCCCGACGTTGTTGAAGAGCGTGTACAGCGCGTTGGCGATCACGATGCCGGGGATCATCTGGGTGATGAGCAGCACGAGCAGGAACACCTTCGTGCCGCGCATCCGGAACCGGGCGAGGCCGTACGCCGCCGGGGTCGCGATCGCCAGCGTGAGCACGACGGTGCCGAGGCCGATGATCATGCTCGACACGAAGTTCTGCCCCTGCTGGGCGAAGGCCGCCCGGTACCCGGCGAACGTCGGGTTCCACGGGAACCAGGTCGCGGTGGCGGCTCCCGAGGTCGCCTGGAGGCTCGTGTTCACCATCCAGTACACGGGGAAGACCATGATCGCGAGGAACACGATCCCGAGGATGGTGAACGGCAACCCCTTCGCGGTGCGGCGCGGGCGGGGCGCTCGTGCGCTCCGCTTCGTCGTGATCGCGCGGGTGACGGTGACGGTCTGGTTCGCGAGTCCGACGCTCATTCGTCGACCGCCTTCCGGGAGATCGCGATGTAGACCATCGCGAAGACGAACGAGACGACGATGAGCACGTTGCTCACCGCGGCTCCGATGCCGAACTGGAAGTTGATGAACGACTGGTGGTAGGCGTTCGTGGCGAGCGTCTGCGTCGAGTTCGCGGGACCGCCGCCGGTCAGGCCGAGGATGATGTCGACGACCTTCAGCGTGTAGACGACCCCGAGCACGATGACCACGCTCACGACGCTCCGGATGCTCGGCCAGGTGATGTACCAGAACGCCTTGACGCCGGTGGCACCGTCGAGGGCGCCCGCTTCGTAGAGCTCCGGCGGGACGGACTGCAGCCCGCTGTACAGGATCGTCGTGTTGAAGGGGATGCCGAGCCAGACGTTCACGCCGATGACGGCGATGAGGGCCAGGCTCGGGCTGACCAGCCACGGCACGGGGCCGATGCCGACGACGCCGAGCAGCTGGTTCAGCGCACCGCTGTCCTGGTCGAGCAGCCACTTCCACACCGCGCTCGAGGCGATGAGGGGGAGCAGCCACGGCAGGAGCAGCAGGCCGCGCAGGAAGCCCGACAGCGGGAAGTGCCGCCGGAAGAACAGCGCGAGGCCGAGGCCGAGGACGAACTGCAGGACGATCGAGCCCGCGGTGAACAGGGCGGTGTTGACGACGCTGGTCGTGAAGACGCTGCTCGAGAAGACCGCGATGTAGTTGCCGAGGCCGACCCAGGGGGCCTCGCCGGTGAAGAAGGTCTTCGTCGTGTAGTCCTGGAACGACATCAGGATGTTCTTGACCACGGGGTAGCCGAAGAACAGGGCCACGAACACCGCGGCCGGCACGACGAACAGCCAGCGGGTGATGGACGACCGGATGCGCGCGCGGCGCTGTCCGGGGCGGGCGGGGGCCGCGGGCGTCGTCGCCCGGGGCCGGATCTGCGTGGAGGCGCTCATGTCAGGTCCTTCCGTCAGGGAACGGGGAGCCGGTCTCGCGACCGGCTCCCCGGCTCCGCTACTGGTTCTGCGACTGCGCCTGCTCGAGCGCCTGCTCGGGGTCGGCCTTGCCGGTCAGTGCGAGCTGCACGGCGGTGTAGATCCTCGTGGCGGCCTTGGGCCAGTCCGGTCCGAGCTCGCCCGTCCGGGCCCGGGCGGTCTGCACGGTGGTGACGAACGAGGCCACGTCGGCGTGGTCCTCGGCCCACTTCTTGCCGACCTCGATGTTGGTGGGCACGTTGCCGCTGACCCCGGCCAGGACGGCCTGCATCTTGTCGCTGTTCAGGCACCCGACGAACTTGCCGGCGAGCTGCATCGTGTCCTTGTTCCCGGTCTGCGGGACGGTGAAGGCCTCGCCGCCGAGCGGGGCGACGGTCTCGGACCCGGTGCGCGTCGGGATCGGGACGCTGTCGAACTCCAGGTCCTTCGCCTTCTTGAGCGCCGGCAGCTGCCACGGACCGTTGATCATCATCGCGGCCTTGCCGGCGATGAACTGGTTGTTGACGTCGGCCTGCGCCCAGTTGATCGAGCTCTTCGACATCGAGCCGTCGTCCTGCAGGTCCTGCACGAGCTGCAGCGCCTGCGCGGCCTCGGGCGTCGCGATGTCCTTCTCGTCGCCGCCGTTCGACCAGAAGAACGGCAGGAACTGCCAGGTGCCCTCGTAGGTGTTGATGTTGCTCATCGCGAAGCCGTACGTCGACCCGTTCGTGAGCTTCTTCGCGGCTTCCTTGAGCTCGTCCCACGTCTTGGGCGGCTGGACGCCTGCCTCGTCGAGCAGCTTCTTGTTGTAGTACAGCGCGATGGAGTTCGTGTTCGGCTGCAGCCCGTAGAGCTTGCCCTCGAACGTGTTCGCGCCCTTCACGCCGGGGACGTCGTCGTCCGCGTCGAGGCCGTAGTCGGCGAGGTCGGACAGCGCACCGGACGAGGCGATCTGCTGCACGTCGGGGTTGTCGAGCATGAGCACGTCGGGCAGGGTGCGCGACGACGCCTGCTGCAGGACCTTCGAGATGAGGCCGGCGCCGGCGACGTGGTTGATCTTCACCTCGACGCCGACGTCCTTCGCGCACTGCTGGTACACGGGGTCGTAGTTGGCGTCGTAGTAGTCCTCGATCGTGAGGGTCTTGCCGCCGCCGCCGGACGACGATGCGTTGCCGGAGCCGGAGCACCCGGCCAGGACGAGGGGGACCGTCGCGACGATCGCGGCGGCGCCGACGAGGGCGCGGCCCCGGCGGGACGTGGAGCGGAAACCAGGCTTCATTGCACTGCTCTTCTCTTCGCGGATGCGGGGAAGGACACGGTGCGTCGACTCCACTGACGTCGTCGTCGCGGTGGTCCTGGGGCGAGAAGCTAACAGAAAAGCGCTTCACCTGTAAAGCGCTTTTCTGGTTCCGGTGCGGGTCTATGCTCGTGACCACCGCAGTGCACGCGGAGCAGGACGGCACCGTCGCCGGCCTGCCGCCGGACGTGCACGGAACCCGACGGTGCCGATCGATCAGGAGGGGCCGATGGCCACGATGCAGCAGGTCGCCGACCGCGCCGGCGTCTCCATCGCGACGGTGTCGTTCGTGGTGAACGGCACGAAGTACGTCACGCCGGCGACGACGGCGAAGGTCACCGCGGCGATGCGCGAGCTGAAGTTCCGCGGCAACGTCGTGGCGCGCGCGCTCGCCAGCCGGCGGACGCGGATCATCGCCCTGCTCTTCCCGACGACGGGCAACCGCTTCAGCCCGACCACGTCCGAGTTCTTCATGAACGCCGCGGAGCGGGCCTCCGAGCGCGGGTACCACCTGGTGCTCTGGCCCGTCGACCCGGCCGGCGACGACCTCGACGACCTCGTCTCCGGCGGTCTCGTCGACGGCGTCGTCCTCATGGAGGTGCGGATGGACGACCCGCGCGTGGTCAAGCTGTCCGAGCTCGGGGTGCCCTTCACCCTGATCGGCCGGACGCGCGACGCGGACGAGCTGCCGTACGTGGACATCGACTTCGAGACCACCATCGAGGACGGACTCGACCACCTGCAGGGTCTCGGCCACCGGCGCTTCGGGCTCGTGCTCGAGAGCCTCGAGGGCACACCGATGGCCGGGTACGCACCGCACCTGCGGGTCGAGGACACCTTCCGCCGCTCGGTCGCCGAGCGCGGCGGTGCGGGAACGATCGTGTACGCCGGCCCCGGGAGCGAGGGCGGTCGCGACGCCGCCCGACGCCTGCTCGAGGCGGACCCGGACGTCACCGCGGTGCTCGTGATGAAGGACGACTCGTCCGCCGGTCTGCTGGTCGGTCTCTACGGCGCGGGTCGTAGGGTGCCTGATGACGTCTCGGTGCTCAGCATCGCGTCGTCGGCCGCAGCGGGGGACCAGCACCACCCCCGCCTGTCGACGATGATCGCGCCCGGTCGCGAGCTCGGCGTGCGCGCGGCCGACGCGCTGATCGACCGCCTCGACGGCACGTCCGTCGAGCTCCCGCACTTCCTGCTGCCCTGCGTGCTCCGCCCCGCCGAGTCGACGGCCCCCGCACCCACCCGCTGACCCGCGCGGCCACGCCTCGGACGGGAGGCACGTGGCGGGCCCGCACCGCGCCTCCCGTCCGTCGCCTACTCAGGCTCCCTGTGCGGTCGCTCAGGCGCGCTTGGTTCTGTGGTGCCACGTGATCGCCGGGTGCTCGCGCACCCTTCGTCGAGGAGGACGGATGGCAATCGACCGCAGGCTCTTCCTGCTCGGGGGCACGGGGGTGCTGCTGCTCGCCGGCTGCTCCACCCGGCCGGAGCGCACCACCGTCGAGCAGTGGCCCACCGACCCGCCCGAGGGTGACGTCACGATCAGCTGGTGGGCGGGGCAGGTGGCCTCGAAGGACGGCGGTGACCTCCGTCGCCGGTTGATCGCGGAGTTCCAGAAGGAGCACCCGAACATCCGCGTGCGGATCGTCAGCGCCCCGAGCGACACCGACACGAACCGCACCAGCCTGACGACGCAGATCGCCGCGGGGAGCCCGACACCGGACGTGTACCTGGGCGACGTCGCGTGGCCCGGGCAGTTCGCGAAGAACAAGCTCGCGACCCCGGTGAACCAGCTCGTCGGCGAGGACTTCTTCGAGCAGTTCCCCGAGGGACTCCGGCTGGCCGCCAGCGTCGACGGGACCTACTACATGTTCCCGCTCTACATCGACGAGTCGTTCTTCCTGTACCGGCAGGACCTGCTCGACAAGCACGGGTTCCAGGTCCCGCGCTCGTGGGAGGAGGTCAAGGAGACCGCCGCGAAGCTCGTCGACACGGGCGACGTCGACTACGGGCTGGCGTTCCAGGGCGACGTGTACGAGGGCCTCACCTGCAACGTCACCGAGTTCGTCGCCGACGCGGGCGGCTCGCTGCTCAACGACGACCTGACGAAGCCCGCGACCACGAGCTCGGAGACGAAGCGCGCCTTCGAGTTCATGCGGTCGCTGATCACCGACGGCGCCGCTCCTCGCGCGACCCTGACCTACCAGGAGCAGGACACGAACGACGCCTTCGCGGGCGGTCGCGCCGCGTTCCTGCGCAACTGGTCGTACGCGTGGGGCATCGCCAACGGGCCGGACTCCGCGGTCGCGGGCAAGGTCGGTCTCGCCGCGCGCCCGACCTTCGACGGCACGGACGAGCACCACTCGACGATCGGCGGGTGGGGGAACTACATCAACCCGCACACCCAGCAGCCCGCGGCGGCGCTCACCTTCGCGGCCTGGATGTCGAGCGAGACGGCGCAGCAGTTCCTCACCCGCGAGGGCGGTGTCCTGCCGGCCCGCAGCGCGAGCCTGGTCAGCGACGACGCGAAGCGGCAGAACCGCCCGACCTACGACACCGCGGCGGGCATCACGCTCGTTCCCCGTCCGACCTCGACGGCGTACTACCCGAAGGTCTCGCAGGGCGTGTACCAGAACGGCAACAGCATCCTCGGCGGGCAGGCCTCCGTCGACGGCGGCACCCGCGCGATGGCCTCCGCGATCTCGCTCGCGCTGACCGGGGACGCACTGTGAGCGCCGGCACCGCGACGCGGACGCCGGCCGGTGCGGCCGGGGGACGGACTCCGGGGAGGAGGCCCGACGGGTACCGCCCGACGAGCGCTCGGTCGCGGATGGAGCGCGTCCGTGCCCGGGGCGCGTGGGGCTTCGCCGCCCCGGCGCTCCTGGTCGTCGCCGCGGTCACGATCTTCCCGGTGGTGTACTCGATCGTCCTGAGCTTCGCGGACGTCGAGATCGGCTACGACGGCTTCACGATCCAGGGCTTCGGCCTCGGCAACTACGCGGCCCTGCTGCAGAGCGCCGACTGGTACCGGGCGCTCGGCTTCACGGTGCTGTACACGGTCGTCACGGTGTCCGTGGAGCTCGTCCTCGGCATGCTCGTCGCCCTGGTGCTCGAACGGCTCGGGGTCACCCGCGGCTGGATGCTCGCGTTGCTCCTCGTGCCGTGGTCGCTCGTGACGATCGTGAACGCACAGCTGTGGAAGTACATCTACGACTCGACCTACGGCGTCGCGACGTGGTTCTTCGGGCTGTTCGGCGACGCCCCGGTGATCCTCGGCGAACCGGTCCCCGCGATCACGGGTCTGATGGTCGCGGACATCTGGAAGACCACGCCGTTCGTGGCGATCATCCTGCTCGCGGGCCTCGTCCAGATCTCGGAGGACCTCTACGAGGCCGCCGAGCTCGACGGGGCGAACGGGTGGCAGACGTTCTGGCGCGTCGTCGTCCCACAGCTGGCTCCGACCCTGACGATCGCGGTCCTGTTCCGCGTGCTGCAGGCGTTCGGCGTCTTCGACCTGCCGTTCGTGCTGACGAACGGCGGACCGGGCACCACCACCCAGTCGCTCGCGATCATGGGCTACAAGGTGCTCTTCCAGGACATCAACATCGGACCGGGCGCAGCGATCGCGACCAGCACCGCGGTCATCGTGGCCGTCGGGTGCCTGCTCTTCCTGCGGGCGTTCCGGAACCAGGCGAAGGGAGGGGATGCCTGATGCCCCGTCAACGTGTCCGCAAGGGCTGGCGGAAGTGGGTCAACACCGTCAACGTCAGCGGTGTCGTCATCGCCGTGCTCACCGCGCTGCCGCTCTACTGGCTCGTCTCGACCTCGCTCAAGCCGTCGTCGGAGATCGCCCAGTCGCCGCCGACCGTCGTGCCGCAGTCGCTGACGTTCGACAACTTCGTCGTGGCCTTCCGCGACAACGCCCTCGGGCAGTACATGGTGAACAGCATCGTGGTGTCGGTGGCGACGACGGTCATCGTGCTCGCGCTGTCGTTCCTCGCCGGCTACGCCCTCGCCGGGCGGTGGATCAAGGGCCGCACGGCGATCATGACCTCGCTGCTCATGCTGTCGGTCTTCCCGGCGATCGCGGTCCTGACGCCGCTGTACCTGCTCGAGCGGAACCTCGGGCTGCTCAACTCGTACCCGGGCCTGGTCGTGCCGTACGTCGCGTTCAACCTGCCCTTCGCCATCTGGATCATGCGCAACTACCTGCAGGGGATCCCCTCGACCATCGAGGAGGCCTCCGAGATCGACGGCGCCGGCGCCTGGCGCACCGTGCTGTCGGTGATCCTGCCCATGGCGAAGCCCGGGCTCTTCACCGTCGGGGTGTTCACCTTCACGGCGTCGTGGAGCGAGTTCCTCATGGCGCTCACGTTCAACAGCGAGAACTCGTTCCGGACCATCCCGGTCGGCATCGCCCTGTTCGGGACCCAGTTCACCGTGCCGTTCGCGCAGATCTTCGCGGCGAGCGTCGCCGCGACGATCCCGATCGTCATCCTCGTGCTGGTGTTCCGCCGCTCGATCGTCTCCGGGCTCACCAGCGGAGCGGTCAAGGGGTGACGTCCGCAGCCTCGGTGACCGCGGACCGGTCGCCGGCCCCGTGACGGACGGGAGGCCCGTGGCGATCCCGCCACGGGCCTCCCGTCCGTCACCCGGCCGGTGCGCGCTCGTCGCGGCCCGGACGGTGCCGTGCCGTCAGCGACGTGCGTCGCGCGCGGTGTCGGTGAAGAAGTCGGCGTACAGGCCGTTCACGTCCTGCAGCTCGCCGTACTTCCACCGCTTGCGCATCCGGCGGAACGTCTCGATGCGCACCGGGTCGATGCCCGGCTCGGACTGGTACGAACCCATGGTTCCTCCCCGTTTCCCTGATCCACCCCCGTGTGGGGGTACCCAGTGGTGACGGTACGGGCAGAGCGGCTCCGCGTCCGGCAAGATAGGTCGGGAAGTTACCTAACTGCGCTTGTTGGACAAACGTTCGAGCAGGGTCCTCGGCCGCCCGTAGCCTGCCGTCAGGGGGTCGGAGCGCCGTACTCGAGCGCCTCGATCACACGATCGATCACGCGGACGTACCGCGTGGTCTCGCGCTCGGAGAAGGAGGACAGGAGCTCGTGCAGGTGCTCGTTCGTGCTGTCCATCGCCGCGGCGTAGGCGCGCTGCGTCTCCGGCGTGAGCTCGATGAACCGGCTGCGGCCGTCCTCCGGGTTCGGCACGCGGCACAGGTGCCCGGCGCGTTCGAGCCGGTCGACCGTCCCCGTGACCGCCGGGCCCGTCAGGCCGAGGTGCGACACGAGGTCCTTCACCCGGACCGTCCGGTCGGCCGCAGCGGCGCGGGCGACGAACTGCAGGACCGTGAGGTCCGAACCGGAGACGGAGAGGCGTTCGCGCAGTCGACCGCGGAGGGCACCCATCGCGGCCTCGAGCCGGGTGATCGCCGCCGTCAGGTCGATCTCACTCACGTGGTCGCCCCCTCCGTGCGCATCGGTCGTGCGCGACACTACGCGGCACCCACCCCAGAACCGTATCCGGATAACGAGGAAGCATGCGCCATCTGGACAGAGCCACGCCGACGGACCTGCCGTGGCTGACCCGTTGATCGAGGCGTTCGGCGCCGAGGAGACCATCGCACCGGTGCGGTTCGAGGTGTCCGGGACGCGCCCGGACGCCGCCGTCCGCGCCCTCGGCGGCATCTACGCGGGGGAGCGGTGGAGCGCCGTGCCGTCCCACGGGCGGTTCGACTACCGCTACACCGCGATCGGGGACAGCGAGGTCACCATCCGGCGCTCCCAGATGCACGGCGAGATCCGGGGCTGGATGCCCGTCGGCTCGGTCGACTACGTCGTCACGTGGATCAGCACCGGCACGGGTGAGCTCGAGATGCGCGGTGAGCGCTGGCCCATGCTGCACGACACCCCGGTGATGTTCCCCGCCGACGAGGAGTTCGGCTTCGTCACCGCCGACTACGACCAGCGACTGGTGCACTTCGACCGCGAGTTCGTCCGACGTGTCGCCGCGGCGCGGGCGGACGTCGCGGACCGGCCGATGCGGTTCGACGCGCGACGCGGTGCCGACGAGTCGATCGAGCACCGCTGGCAGGGCGCCCTGACGGCGTTGTCCCGGGCGCTGCGCGTCGGCGGACCGGACTCGGACGCGTGGCAGGACGCGAAGGTCACCGCTGCCGAGGTCTTCCTCGACATGTTCCCGCCGCAGAGCGACGACCTGCCCGACGTGCTGGAGCAGCCGCGGAACGCCCGGCTCCGGGCCGCCGTGGAGTACATCCACGCGCACGCCGCCGAACCGGTGTCGATCGTCGACCTGTCCGAGGTCGCGGGGTTGAGCGTGCGGTCCGTCCAGGAGTCCTTCCGGCGGGTCTTCGACGTCTCCCCGCTGACCTACCTGCGCCACGTGCGGCTCGACCGCGTGCACGAGGAGCTCCTCGAGGCAGGACCGCAGGCCGGTGCCGTCGGGGACATCGCGCGCCGGTGGGGCTTCGCGCACCTCGGGCGGTTCTCGGCGTCCTACGCCGAGCGCTTCGGTGAGTACCCGAAGCAGACGCTGCGGCGCTGAGCGCTGAGCCGCGGGTGGCGCCGCACCGGTCGGCGCAGCGCGCAGCGGCGGGCGCGACGTGCTCACGCACGACCAGGAGCACGTCGCGCCACGGAACGCCGTGGCGCGACGTGTCTTCGGCTGTGCCGCTGGCGCCGCGGGCGCGAGGGGCGCGGCCCGCGCCGCGGCCCGCGCCGCGGCCTGCGCCGCTGGCGGCGGGTGCGACGTGCTCACGCAACACCAGGAGCACGTCGCGCCACGGAACGCCGTGGCGCGACGTGCCTTCGGTTGTGCCGCGGGCGCCGCGGGCGCCGCGGGCGCGAGCGGCGCGGCCCGCGCCGCGGCAACGACGTGATTCCGTCTCCCGACCGCGGCGCACTGTCGCTTCCGCGGACGACTCGCGCCACCGCGCAGCAGGCGAGCATCGCCGGACGGGAGGCGCGGTGCCAGGTCGCCGCGCGCCTCCCGTCCGTCGATCCGTCGGGACGGCTGAGCGGGTACGACATGCCGCGGTCGTACGTCGAGCGGGCGCGATCGGTTGCCAGCAGCGCCGAGTGTGACTGATGTTGCCCGCTCGCCGGACCGCCGGGAGGCGCGGCGCCTGCCGCGCGCCTCCCGTCCGTCGACCTGTCCGTCGACCCGTCGTGACGGCTGAGCGGGTACGACACGCCGCGGGCGTGCGTCGGGCGGGTGCGTTCGGTTGTCAGCAGTGCCGAGCGTGACGGATGTTGCCCGCTCGCCGCACCGCCGGGAGGCGTGGTGCCGGGTCGTCGCGCGCCTCCCGGCCGTCGACCTGTCCGTCGGCCCGTCGCGACGGCTGAGCGGGTACGACACGCCGCGGTCGTACGTCGGGCGGGTGCGATCGGTTGCCAGCAGCGCCGAGTGTGACGGATGTTGCCCGCTCGCCGTACTGACGGGAGGCGCCGCGCAGCGGCCGCGCGCCTCAGGCGTGCGCCGTCGCCGTGCTGCTCCGGACGCGCAGCGTCGAGCGCAGGCGCACGTGGTCGCTCGTGGGTTCGCCGCGGAGCATGGCGAGGAGCATCGCGACCGCGCTCGCGCCGAGTTCGGCGAGCGGCTGGGCCACGGTGGTGAGCGGCGGCGTCGTGGTCGACGCCTGCGGGACGTCGTCGAACCCGACGACCGACAGGTCCTCGGGCACGCGCAGCCCGAGCGACGCTGCGGCGTGCAGCACGCCGATGGCCGACGAGTCGTTCGCGGCGAACACCGCCGTCGGCCGGTCGGGCAGCGTGAGGAGCTCGTGCGCGACGGCTGCCGAGCGCTCCTCCTGGTAGTCACCGGCGCGCACGAGTCGCTCGTCGACCGCGATGCCGGCGGCGGCGAGGGCGTCCCGGTAGCCGGTCTCGCGGAGCTGCGACGACGCCAGGTCACTGCGCCCCTGCACGTGGGCGATGCGGGTGTGCCCGAGCTCGAGCAGGTGGTCCACGGCGTCCCGGGCCCCGGCGACGTTGTCGGTGTCGACGGTCGCGTGGCCCTCCGGCCCGGTGTGCGGGTCGATCGCGACGACGGGGATGGACGCTCCCGACAGGGCGGCGGAGGGGGTCACGACGATGGCGCCGTCGATGAGCGTTCCGGACAGGCGTGAGAGCGAGCGGCGTTCCCACCCGGGCTGCCCCGTGCCGGCCTCGAGTCCGGCGTAGGCGAGCAGCTCGTAGCCGGTCCCCGTGGTCGCCGCCGAGACGCCGCGCAGGAGCTCGGTCGAGAACGGCTCGAACTCGGGGACCAGGATGCCGATGACGTTGGTGCGGGAGCTCCGCAGGCTGCGCGCGACGAGGGACGTCTCGTAGCCCAGGCGCTCGACCACCTCCTGGACGCGGAGCATGGTCGCGGGCGCCACGCCGTCGCGGTTGTTGACCACCTTCGACACGGTCGGGATCGAGACGCCGGCGGCACGCGCGACGTCCGCGATCGTGACCCGCCCCGGTCCGGGCGTGTGGTCGACGGCGGTCTGCATGTGCTCACCGTACCGCCGCAACAGCGTTCCGCCAGCGAACAGATCACGGTTAGAAAACGTTATCGATAACGATTGACAAGCCCGTGGAGCAGCTGGCACGCTCTCCGCAGCGGCATCGACTGCCGCGAACGTCAACGACGACACCGAGGAGTTCCACGATGACGAGGAAGATCCGTGCCGCGGCAGCCATCGCGCTGGTCGGGGCCACCGCTCTCACGCTGGCGGGTTGTTCCGCCGGCGGCAGCGACCCGTCGGAGGACGGCGGCAAGGTCACGATGACCTTCTGGCACAACTCGACCACCGGTCCGGGCAAGGCCTACTGGGACAGCACCGTCAAGGCGTTCGAGGAGAAGTACCCGAACGTCACCATCAAGACCCAGGCGATCCAGAACGAGGACCTGGACGGCAAGCTCCAGACCGCGCTCAACTCCGGTGACGGCCCGGACGTCTTCCTGCAGCGCGGCGGCGGCAAGATGGACGCGATGATCGCGGCCGGTCAGCTCATGGACATCTCCGACTCGATCAGCGACGACGCGAAGCAGTCGATCAGCAAGGGCACCTTCGCCGGGTACGAGAAGGACGGGAAGACCTACGCCATGCCGGGCGCCGTGCTCCCCGAGGGCATCTGGTACTCGAAGGACCTGTTCGAGCAGGCCGGCATCGACGGCACCCCGACCACGATGGACGAGCTGAACGAGGACATCGCCAAGCTCAAGGCCAAGGACATCGACCCGGTGGCCGTCGGCGCGAAGGACGCCTGGCCCGCCGCGCACTGGTACTACAACTTCGCGCTCCGCGAGTGCAGCGAGAAGACGCTGAACGACGCGGCGAAGACGCTCGAGTTCGACGACGCGTGCTGGACCAAGGCCGGCCAGCAGCTCGAGGACTTCAACGCGACGAAGCCCTTCAACCAGGGCTTCCTCACCACCGCCGCGCAGCAGGGCGCCGGCAGCTCGGCCGGACTCCTGGCGAACCACAAGGCCGCGATGGAGCTCATGGGCGCCTGGGACCCGGGCGTGATCGCCTCGCTGACCCCCGACGCGAAGCCGCTCGGCGACCTCGGGTGGTTCCCGTTCCCCGCGGTGGACGGCGGCAAGGGTGACCCGAAGTCGATGATGGGTGGTGTCGACGGCAACTCCTGCTCGGCACAGGCCCCGAAGAAGGCCTGCACGGACTTCCTCAACTTCATCGTGCAGAAGGACAACCAGGAGGCGTACTACAAGGCCTTCAACGCGATCCCCGTCAACAAGGACGCGCAGTCCGTCGTGTCCGAGCCCTACCTGAAGACGGCCCTCGCCGCCTACCAGGAGGCCCCGTTCGTCTCGCAGTACCTCGACACCCTGTACGGCCAGAACGTCGGCAACGCGCTGAACACCAGCGTCGTCGACCTGCTCGCCGGCAAGGGCAGCGCGAAGGACATCGTCGAGACCACCAACCAGGCCGCGGCCAAGGGCTGATCATGGCGCTCGACACCTCCCTCGGCACGACCCCGGCGAAGGCGTCGGGCACGGCTCCCGGGACGTCCCCGGCGGGGAGCGGTTCGCCGCTCCCCGCCCGGCGGACCGCCCAGCGCGTCGCCGACTGGCGCAAGCGCGTCGAGATCGCGGTCCTCGCCGGACCCGCGGTCATCGTCTTCGTGACGTTCGTCATCCTGCCGGTGGCGCTCGCCGCGTACTACGGCTTCTACAAGTGGCAGGGCTACGGCCCGCCGACGAACTTCGTCGGGCTGCAGAACTACCTGATCATCTTCCAGGACAAGGCGTTCCAGTCGGTCCTGCTGCACAACGGCTTCATCGTCGTGATGTCGCTCGTGCTCCAGGGCCCGATCGCCATCGTCCTCGCCCTGCTGCTCAACCAGAAGATGCGCGGCCGCGGGCTCGTCCGCGTGCTCGTCTTCGTGCCCTACGTGATCTCCGAGGTCATCGTCGGCACTGGCTGGAGCCTCATGCTGCAGTCCAACGGCGCCGCGAACGACCTGATGCAGGGCATCGGACTCGGCGGACTCCGTCAGGACTGGCTGTCCAACCCGGACATCGCCATCTGGAGCCTCCTCGCGATCATCTCGTGGAAGTACATCGGCTTCGCGGTGATCCTGTTCCTGGCCGGTCTGCAGAGCATCCCCGAGGAGCTCTTCGAGGCCGCGGCGATCGACGGTGCGAGCTACTGGCAGATCCAGCGCCGCATCACCCTGCCGCTGCTCGGCCCCACCATCCGCATCTGGGCGTTCCTGTCGATCATCGGCTCGCTCCAGCTGTTCGACCTCGTCTACATCATCTGGGGCCAGTACATCTCGTCGACCGCAGGGACCTCGACCATGGCGACGTACATGGTCGCGAACGGCCGGACCTCGGGCAACTACGGCTTCGGCAGTGCCGTCGCGGTGGTCATGTTCCTGATCTCGCTCGCCGTCGCCCTGGTCTACCAGCACTTCGTGCTCCGTCGGGACACCGCCGGCGCCATCACCGAGAGGAAGCACTGATGGCCGTCACCAGCGCCACCACCAACCTCGTCGCCCCCGGCCGCCGCGGTGCCCGGGCACGGAAGTCCGGCGCAGCACTCGGCCAGGCGAGCCCACTGACCTACGTCGTCGCGATCCTGTTCGTCGCCGCGAACCTCGCCCCGGTGCTCTACATCGTGCTGGGCGGGTTCCGGACGAACTCGCAGATCACGACGAGCCCGGCCGGTCTGCCGGCACCGTTCCAGTTCGGCAACTACGGATCGGTCCTGTCGAGCGGGATCTTCTGGCAGCAGCTCGGCAACTCGACGATCAGCGCGGTCACCACGACGCTCGGCGTCGTCGTGCTCGGGCTCATGGTCAGCTTCGTGCTCGCCCGCTACTCCTTCCGGGGTCGCGGTGCGGTGTACGCGCTGTTCGCCGCGGGCCTGATGTTCCCGATCACGGTCGCGATCACACCGCTCTACCTGCTCGTCAAGGACCTCGGTCTCACGAACAGCCTGGCGGGCGTGATCCTGCCGCAGATCGCCTTCGCCCTGCCGACGACCGTCATCATCCTGGTGCCGTTCCTGCGGGCGATCCCGGACGAGCTCGAGGAGGCCGCCTCGATCGACGGGGCCAGCCGCCTCGGCTTCTTCTTCCGGATGATCGTCCCGCTGTCCCTGCCCGGTGTGGTGACCGTCGGCATCCTGGCGTTCATCGGCAGCTGGAACAGCTACATCCTGCCGCTGTTCATCCTCAACAACGAGGCCGCCTACACGCTGCCGCTCGGCGTCCAGGCGTTCTCGTCGCAGTACTCCGTCGACACGGCGAAGGTGCTCGCCTTCACGTCGATGTCGATGATCCCCGCGCTGGTGTTCTTCACGATCTTCCAGAAGCGCATCGTCGGCGGTCTGACCGGGGCGGTGAAGGGGTGACCACGCTCGACCACACGGTCACCACCGACGGCACCACCGACGGCCAGGCGGCACGCGGCACGTCCGCACCGCGGCCCGCCGCCACCCGTGACGGACGGGAGGGACGTGGCGACGCCGCCACGGGCCTCCCGTCCGACCCGGGGCACGTCACGGACGCGACCGCGTCCGACCGCGTCACCACGCTGCTGGCCGCGATGACCCTCGAGGAGAAGACCGCGCAGCTGGTCGGCTACTGGCTCGACCAGAACGGCGTCGTCGCCCCGATGCAGGGCGAGATGGCCGCGGCCCAGCAGGGCACGACGCTCACCGACGTCACCCGGCACGGCCTCGGCCAGTACACCCGCGTGTACGGCACCCGTCCCGTCGAGCCCGACGAGCGCGCCGCCTGGCTGTGGGCGGAGCAGCGTCGGCTGAAGCGCGAGACCCGCCTCGGCATCCCGGCGCTCGTGCACGAGGAGTGCCTGACCGGGCTCGCGGCGTGGAAGGCCGCGACGTTCCCGACACCGCTGGCGTGGGGTGCGTCGTTCGACCCGGAGCTCGTCGAGCACGTCGGCGCCGTGATCGGCCGCTCGATGCGCGAGCTCGGCGTCCACCAGGGCCTCGCGCCCGTGCTCGACGTCGTCCGCGACCCCCGCTGGGGACGGGTCGACGAGTGCATCGGCGAGGACCCGTACCTCGTCGGCACCGTCGGTACCGCGTACGTCCGCGGTGTGCAGAGCGCCGGCGTCGACGCCACGCTCAAGCACTTCCTCGGCTACTCGGCCTCGCGCGCCGGCCGCAACCACGCCCCGGTCCACGCCGGACCGCGCGAGGTCGCCGACGTGTTCCTGCCGCCGTTCGAGATGGCCCTCGTCGACGGCGGCGCGCGGAGCGTCATGAACTCGTACGCCGAGGTCGACGGCGTCCCCGTCGCCGCCGACCCCGCGCTGCTCACCGACCTGCTGCGCGACCGGCTCGGGTTCGACGGCACGGTCGTGGCCGACTACTTCTCCGTCGCGTTCCTCGAGGTCATGCACGGCGTCGCCCGTGACCGCGGCGAGGCCGCTGCGACGGCGCTCGCCGCCGGCATCGACGTCGAGCTGCCGACCGGTGACGCCTACCTGGCGCCGCTGGTCGAGCGGGTGCGCAGCGGACTCGTCGACGAGGCCCTCGTCGACCGCGCCGTGCTGCGCGTGCTCCGGCAGAAGGAGCGGCTCGGCCTGCTCGACCCGGACGTCTTCGAGGACGAACCGCCCACCGGCGTCGACCTCGACTCGCCGGAGCACCGGGCGCTCGCGCGGCGGCTCGCGGCGGAGTCGCTCGTGCTGCTCTCGAACGACGGCGTGCTGCCGCTCGACGGTGGCGCCGCAGCCCCCGTCTCCCCGACCCCGGGCGCCGACTTGCAGAGCCCCGTCGCGGTGATCGGCCCGAACGCCCACCGCGCCGAGGCCCTGCAGGGCTGCTACTCCTTCGCCAACCACGTGCTGGCCACGCACCCCGGGCTGGAGGCCGGTTTCGCGATCCCGACCGTGCTCGAGGCGATGCAGGACGCGCTCGGGTCCGACACGGTCCGGTACGCCCGCGGTGCCGAGGTCGAGGGTGAGGACCGCGCCGGGTTCGCCGAGGCGGTGGCGGTCGCGCGGGAGTCCTCGGTGGCGGTCGTCGTCGTCGGCGACCAGGCCGGCCTGTTCGGTCGTGGCACGGTCGGCGAGGGCAACGACTCCGAGTCGCTCGACCTGCCGGGCGTGCAGCGCGAGCTCGTCGAGGCCGTCGTCGCCACCGGCACGCCGACCGTCGTCGTGCTGCTGACCGGTCGTCCGTACGCGATCGGCTGGGCACTCGACGGCGACCAGCCGAAGCCCGCGGCGGTCGTCCAGGCGTTCTTCCCCGGCGAGGAGGGCGGCACCGCGATCGCCGACCTGCTCACCGGCGCCGCGGCACCGTCCGGCCGCCTGCCCGTCTCGCTGCCGCGGTCGGCCGGCGCGCAGCCGTACTCGTACCTGCACCCTCGTCTCGGCGGACCGTCCGACGTCACCGCGACGGACTCCACGCCCGTCCGACCGTTCGGCTACGGCCTGACCTGGACGTCCTTCGCGTACGAGGACCTGACGGTGGACGGGACCGCGTCCACGGACGGAGCGCTCACCGCGTCGGTCACCGTGCGGAACACCGGCGACCGGGACGGCGTCGAGGTCGTCCAGCTCTACGGGCACGACCCGCACGCGTCGATCACGCGCCCGGTCGCGCAGCTGCTCGGCTACGCCCGGGTCGCGGTCGCGGCGGGGGAGTGCGTCACGGTGCGGTTCGACGTGCCGGTGCAGCGGTTCGCCTTCACCGACCGCGCGATGCGGAAGGTGGTCGAGCCGGGGGACGTCGAGGTGTGGGTCGCGTCCGACGCGGCGGCGTCGCGGCCGGGAGGCCCGGTGGAGACGGGCGGGATCGTCGCGTCCGGGGACGGTCCGGTCCGGCACGAGTTCCCCCGGTCGGCGACGGACCGTGCGGTCGTGCGCCTGACCGGCGCCGTGCACGAGGTCACGCTGGCCGACCGGCGCACCGTGACCTGGACGACCGTCTGAGCTGCCGACGCCGCCGTGGAGTGTCCGGATCAGGGCCTCCGCGGCGGCGTCCGCGTGCGTTCCGACGTCCGGCCGGTAGCGTGGAACGAGTCTTCCACGGGGAACGCGTCACGGTGCGCCACCACGCACCGCGGCCCCGGTGGACCAGGAGGAGGACGACACCCGTGAGCACCGACGACCAGGCACGCGTGCGCAGCGCGCTCGTGGCGGCACTCGACGTCGTCGACGCGCCACCGTCGGAGCGCTTCGAGCGCATCGTCCGGGTCGCGCGCGAGGTCTTCGACGTGCCGCTGTCGTACGTCAACGTGCTCGACGACGACCTGCTGCACACCCTCACCCCGAACGTGCCCGACGAGATCGTCTCCGGACCGGTCGGGTGGTCCTTCTGCCAGCTGACGGTGCAGCACACGGAGCCGACCGTCGTGCCGGACACCACGGCCGACCCCCGGACCGCCGACCTGCCGGGCGTGACACGGCGCGGCATCCGGTTCTACGCGGGCGTCCCGCTCACGATCGCGGGTGGGGAGCCCGTCGGGACGCTCTGCCTGATGGACACGCGACCGCGCGCCTTCTCACCCCAGGACACCGCCGCGCTCATCGACCTCGGACACTGGGCCGAGCGCGCGCTCGGGCAGGGGCTGCACCACGACCGCCTGCTCGAGGTCGCAGGCGCACTCGCGCCGAGCGCCGTCGCGCCCGACGGCTACCGCATCGCCGGCACCACGGTGCCCTACGGCGACCTCAGCGGCGACCTGCACGACTGGTCGGTCGTCGACGGCGACCTCGTGCTGACGCTCGCCGACGTCATGGGCAAGGAGCAGCCGGCCGCGCTCCTCGCGGCCGGGATCCGGGCCGCCCTCCGGCAGCACCGCACCGTCGCGCCCGTGGCCGCCGTCGCCGCCGTCGAACCCGCCCTCGCCGAGGACCTCGGACGTGCGAGCGCCTTCGCCACACTGTTCCACGCCCGGCTCGACCCGGCCAGCGGCGTGGTCGACGTGGTGGACGCGGGCCACGGGCTGGCGGTGCACGTGCCGGCGGCGGGGACGCCTCGGGTGCTCCGGTCCCACGGGCTGCCGCTGGGGTTGCACGCCGAGGGTGCACGGCGCCGGGCGTCGACCACGGTCCTGGAGCCCGGGGACGCCCTCGTCGTGGTGAGCGACGGGGCGCTCGACCTGGGTGACGGGACGATCGACACCCTGCTGGACCTCGCGCGGACCCTGCGCGCCGCGTCGAGCGTCGACGCCTTCCTCGAGACGGTACGGCTGCGTGCGGCCGAGCGGGCCGAGGACGACGTGACGGTCGTCGTCCTCGGCCGGGCCTGACCGCGCGCAGCGGCCTCCGGCTCAGGCAGCCATCGGGCCGTACCGGCGGTGCCCCTTGACGTCGTAGCGGTCGAGCATCATCACCTTGTCCCAGGCGGCGACGAAGTCCCGCACGAACCGCTCCTGCCCGTCGCTGCCGGCGTAGACGTCGACGATCGAACGGAGCTGCGCGTTCGACCCGAACACCAGGTCGCTCCGCGAGGCCGTCCACCGCTCCTCGCCGGTGGCCTGCACCTTCCCGGTGAAGGTCGTCTCGGTGTCGTCGGTCTTCTTCCACACCAGGTCGGTGTCCGTGAGGTTGACGAAGAAGTCCGTCGTGAGCGCCCCGACGCGGTCGGTCAGGACGCCCGTCGACGAGCCGTCCCAGTTCGCGCCGAGCACCCGCAGCCCGCCGGTGAGCACCGTCCACTCCGGTGCCGTGAGCGTCATGAGGTTCGCACGGTCCAGGAACACCGCCTCCGGAGCGACGCCGGGGGCGAAGTCCGCGAAGCGCTCGGACACGTGGTTCCGGAACCCGTCGGCGATCGGCCGGAGCCACTCGAACATCTCGACGTCGGTCTGCTCCTGGGACGCGTCCACACGGCCGGGCGTGAACGGCACGGTGACCTCGACACCCGCGGCGCGTGCGGCGTCCTCCACCCCGACGCAGCCCGCGAGCACGACCAGGTCGGCGAGCGAGACGTGCTTCCCGTCCTGCTCGAAGGTGGCCTTGACGCTGCGGAGGGTCTCGACGACCGGGACCGTCCGCCGGTTGATCGGCCAGTCCTTCTGCGGGGCGAGCGCGATCCGCCCGCCGTTGGCACCGCCGCGCTTGTCACTGTCCCGGTAGGTCGACGCGGCGGAGTACGCGGTGACGACCAGGTCGGAGACCGAGGTGCCGGTCGACCGGATCGCCGCTCGGAGCGTCTCGGCGTCCGCGTCGCTCAGGGGCTCGCCGACCGGGTCGGGCAGCGGGTCCTGCCACAGCAGGTCGTCCGAGATCGTCGTCTCCGGACCGAGGTAGCGGTGCTTCGGCCCCATGTCGCGGTGCGTCAGCTTGTACCAGGCCTTCGAGAAGGCCGTGGTGAACAGGTCGAAGTCGGCGAGGAAGCGCTCGCACACCTCGCGGTAGGCCGGGTCGACCTTCAGCGCGATGTCCGAGGTCATCATCATGAGCGCGTGTGTCTCGCCGGGCACGTGGGCGTCCGGGGTGCGCGGGGCCTCGGGGTCCGCCGGGGTCCACTGCAGGGCGCCCGCCGGGCTCTTGGTCTGCTCCCACTCGTGGCCGAACAGGTTCTCCAGGTAGCTGTTGTCCCAGCGGGTCGGGTCCTGGGTCCAGCTGCCCTCGATGCCGTTCGTCATCGTGTCCTTGCCGTTGCCGGCACCCTTCGGGTTGTGCCACCCGAGCCCCATCGCCTCGATCGGCGCGATCTCGGGCGGCGGACCGATCTCGGCCGCGGGGACCTGGCCGTGGCTCTTGCCGAACGCGTGGCCACCGGCGATCAGGGCGACCGTCTCCTCGTCGTTCATGGCCATCCGGCTGAAGGTGATGCGGATGTCCCGCGCCGAGCCCATCGGGTCGCCGTTCGCGTACGGTCCCTCGGGGTTCACGTAGATGAGCGCCTGGTGCGAGGCAGCGAGCGGGCTCTGCAGGTCGTAGTCCGCGTCGCCGTTCTCGCCGTGCCACCGCTCGTCGCGCTGGACCATGTCGTCCTGGCTCTCGACGTGGTGCGGGTCCCGGACCTCCGGGCCCCACCAGGTGCCCTCGTCCGGCTCCCACGCGTCGAGTCGACCGCCGCCGAAGCCGTACGTCGGCAGACCCATGAGCTCGAGCGAGCAGTTCCCCGTGAGGACCATCAGGTCGGCCCACGAGAGCGCGTTGCCGTACTTGTGCTTGATCGGCTGGAGCAGACGACGCGACTTGTCGGTGTTCCCGTTGTCCCACCAGCTGCTGATCGGGGCGAAGCGCTGCATCGCGGTGCCCGCTCCGCCGCGACCGTCCGCGATCCGGTAGGTCCCCGCGGCGTGCCAGGCCATCCGGATCATCTGCGGGCCGTAGTTGCCGTAGTCCGCGGGCCACCAGTCGACCGAGGTCGTGAGCAGCTGCGTGATGTCGCGCTTGAGCTCGTCGAGGTCGATCGTCGCGAAGGCCGCCGCGTAGTCGAAGTCCGCACCGAGCGGGTCGGCGTCGACGCCGTTGCGGTGCAGCAGCTCGACACGGAGCCGCTGCGGGTACCAGCCCTCGAGCGACGACGGTGCCTGACCGAACGTCCCGCCCAGGTGGTCACCGCCGGCGGGCAGGGACCCGGCCATGTGGAAGCTGCAGGTGTCGGTGCCGTCGGCGTCCCGGCCGTGGGAGCCGTGGAAGGACGCGCCCTGCGGGGTCGCGGTGTCGTGCTGCCCGCTGTCGTCGGTGCCGTGCGTGCCGGTCGTGCTGTCGTTGCTCAACGCTGCTCCTGTTCGATGACTGTCCGCGGAACGCGGGGGACGCCCGTCACGCTCCGCCCCGAGGCTGTGAGGACGGCGGGAGCAGTGCGCATCCCGCCGGTGGGTCCGGTCAGCCCTTCCAGACGGACACGGCGCCGGCGTGACCGATCACGACGACCTCGACGAGCGAGCCGATGCCGGCGGCGACGAGCAGCACGGGGCCGACGATCCCCACCGCTCGTGCCAGCCCGGCGTCCGCGACCCGCGGGGCGGCGAAGCGGTGCCAGCCCCACCAGAGCGTCAGCAGCACGAACACCGCGATCGACCACGGCAGCAGTCCGTCGGCGAGCTCGGTGTGCCGCTCGAGCAGCGCGGTCTCACGCTCGCGGTGTTCGAGCCACTCGCCGGACGAGGTCGCGAGCGGCACCGAGACCAGCGCCACCAGGGCGATGGCCGGCGCGCCGACCGCGAGCCACCGTCGGGCTGCCGGCCAGGCCGCCGTCACGATCGCGGTGAGGGCCGCGACGGGCACCGAGACCGTGGTCAGGTGCACGAGGAGCGGGTGCAGGGGGATGCCGTCGAACTGCCAGTCCATCGTGGCCTTCCGGATCGCGCGTCGGTGGTTCCGACGACCTGCGATCAGCCAAGCGGACCGACCGGTACCGCGCTCGCCCGGCAGGCCGGTCGACGCGCTCCGCGATCACTCGAGACCTCACACGGAGCGGCCGGAGCGCCACACCGGGACGACCCCGTCAGGGGCGGTGGTCGTACCGACCCGGCGGTGGGTCGAGCGGCAGCTGTCGCGGCGACTGGCCGCCGTTCCTCGCAGCGCCCACGGCCGTGAGGGAGCGGGTCACGATGCTCACCGCGGTCGCGAACCACCCGCGCCTCCGCGGGTGCTCGAACGCGTCGTCACCCCACGGTCGGTCGTCGTCCGAGTGCCCCATGACGCCCCTCCCGGTGTCGGTGCTCGTGAGGCTGCACGGCCGCGGCCCGCACCGGGAGGTCCGGGATCCGACCTCGCTCCGGGAACCCCGGGGGAGCGTGGGTACCGTGGCACTCCTCACACCGTGAAGGAGCACGCCATGTCGGACGCACACGACCCCCGCGACACCACCAACGACCCCGAGGGCACCGAGAAGGCCGACGGCCTCGGCGAGGACGGCACGATCCCCGCGCACCCCGAGGGCGTCGCCGCCGGCTTCGCCGGTGACGACTCGCACTTCAACCCCGAAGAGGACGACGAGACGGCGGAGTAGCCGACCCGAGCACGAGACGTACGGGAGGCCCGTGGCGACGCCGCCACGGGCCTCCCGTTGCGTCTCCGGTCGCCGCGTCGTCTGCGGGACCGGGCCGCGGATCGGTACCGTGTCGGGCATGGCCCGCTTCACACCCCCCGCTGCCGACGCGATGCGTGCGGCCCTGCTCGCCGCCGCCCGCGACGAGTTCGCTGCGCACGGGCTGGGCGGGGCGCGGATCGAGCGCCTCGCCGCCGACGCCGGGAGCAACAAGGCGCAGGTGTTCCACTACTTCGGGGGCAAGGACGGCCTGTTCGACGCGCTGCTGACGAGCGAGCTGACGGCCGTGCACGAGGCCGCGCCGCTCGACACGGCCGACCTGGCGGCGTGGGCCGGACGCCTGCACGACGTCCTGGTCGAGCGTCCCTGGGTGCAGCGTCTCGCCACCTGGCACCGGCTCGAGCGGCCGGAGACACCGATCGAGGCGCTCGCCGAGCAGTACGCCGACGCCGTCGCCGAGGTCGAGCGGGCACAGCGCGCCGGTGTGCTCCCGCGGCGCTTCCGCCCCGCGGTGCTCTACGGGCTGGTCGTCCAGCTCGCGGAGGTCTGGTCGACGCTCCGGCCCGAGGCGTCCGCTCCGGTCGCCGCGGTCGTGCCGCAGCGCCGCCGTCAGGTCGTCGTGGACGCCGTCGGAGCGCTGCTCGGCGACTGACCGGTGTCCCGTCGGGCCCTGCGGTGCAACGTGTCCGAGGGGCGCTCGCCGAAGGCGCCGGCGTAGGTCCCCGCGAACCGGCCGAGGTGTGCGAACCCCCACGCCTGCGCCACCTCGGAGACCGTGGTGGTGGTCGGGTCCCCGGCCTCGAGCGCGGCACGGACCCGGTGCAGTCGCACGTCGCGCAGGAACTGCATCGGGCTCGCGGCTCCGACGCGGTGGAACGCCGCCTGCAGCCCGCGGGCGCTGAGCCCGGTGGCGCGACAGACGTCGGCAGTGGTGAGCGGGCGGTGCGCGTTCGCGGCGATCCACTCCTGCGCGACCCGCACCGATCCCCGTCCTGCGGCCGTGACGCCGGACGCAGCGGTCACGTCGAACGCCCCGATGACGGCCTCGGCGACGCGACGGTGCTGCACCGAGCGGACGACGGGGTCGGCGCCCGGGTCCCACAGGGTCGTGGCGGCGCCCGCGATGGTCCGCCGCAGTGCGGGGAGCGCGTCCGGGTCGGCCTCCGCGCGCAGGTCCAGCGGGCCGGGGAGGTCACCGCGGACCGCAGCCGAGACGGACTCGAGGAAGGCGCCGTCGAAGCGGATCGCGTGCTGGACCGCGGGGGCGGCGTCGAAGGTGAACGGGCGTCCTGCCGGGTACATCACGGGGACGTTCGGCCGCATGGTGATCCGGTCACGGCGGTCGGTGTCGAGGACCATGCCCGGCCCGGTCGCCCACGCCAGGGTGTACTGGCGCCCCGGGTTGATCGTGCCCCAGCGGTGCGCCGCGACCGCTGACGTCGCGGTGGTCACCTGGTCGTCGCCGACCGCGCGGTACCGGTACGAGAACCCCTCGGAGACCGCCTGTCCGATGTTGATGTCGTGACTGCTGTAGACGCCCTCGAACAGCTCCACGGCGTCGTCGACCGCTGCGCCGTGCTGTTCGGTGGCGGTGGGGGTGCGGAGATCGGTTCGCATGCGCGCACCAGTCTGCGCCTCCTCGCCGAGGACCAGTGGTGCAGTGCGCGTCGCGGCGTTCCGGCGTTGCGGCGTTGCGGCGTTGCGGCGTTGCGGCGTTGCGGCGTTAAATTTATCGTCGCCGGTCCGACGTTGTTAAATTTGACTGCGGGTCAGCCGAGGTGCCGAGCGAGGAACGCGGCCTGCCGCTCCCAGTGCCGGTGGCCGCCGCCCTCGTGGCCGTTGTAGGGGTAGACCTCGATGTGCTTGTCGGTCGACGCGAGCGCGTTGTACGCAGCGAAGGTCGTGCGCGGCGGGACCACGTCGTCCATGAGGGCGACCGAGAACAGCGCCGGGGCCGTGATGCCTGCGGCCAGGTTCACGCCGTCGAAGTACGCCGCGGTGTCCCACACGGTGTCGACCGCGTCCCGGTGCACGGAGAGGTACTGGGCGAGCTCGAGGTAGGGGCCGCCGGTCGCGACGTCGGTGCCGTGCTCCCAGTCGGACAGGAACGCGACGTCGGGCAGCACGGCGACGAGCGGCGCGGTGTGTGCCTCGACCAGGGCGGCCGCCGCGATCGCGATGCCCCCGCCCTGGCTGCCGCCGGTCAGTGCGATGCGGTCCCGGTCGACGCCCGGCAGTGTCCGCACGACGTCGACGAGTCGGACGGCGTCCGTGTAGACCCGCCGGTAGTAGTGCTCGGCGGGCGAGGCGATGCCGTTCGCCATCCACCCGCCACCGTTCGGGCCGGACCCGTGCGGGTCGGGGGTGTCGCCGCCGGTTCCCCAGCCGCTGCCCTGCCCGCGGGTGTCCATCACGACGTGCACGTACCCGGCGAGCGCCCACGCGACCCGCTCGCCGGGCAGCCCGCGACCACCGCCGTAGCCGATGAACTCGACCACGGCGGGCAGGTCGCCCGTCGAGCCCGCCGGTCGCGAGACCCAGGCGCGGACGGGGTCGCCGCCGAAGCCCGGGAACGTCAGGTCCTGCACGTCGAGCGCCGTGACCGGCGTGGTGGCGGGGGCGAGCACGTGCTCGATTCCGGCGCCGGCCGCCCGCGCCTCGGCGACGGTGGCCGTCCAGAAGGCGTCGAGGTCGTCGGGCCGCCGCACGGTCGGGCGGTAGGCGCGCAGCTGGTCGAGGGGCAGGTCGGTGAGCGGCATGGGGTCCTCGCTGGTGGTGGGTCGTTCCGGGTGTCCCTGGTCGGAACGGGCGTACCTGGTCGGGAGTTCCGACCGGGTACGCCCGATTCCACCAGGTGGACGCGCCTCAGCGCATCAGCGCGCGGCCGCGCGGTACTGCTCGAGCACCTCGGGGTGCGGGTCCGCGGGCACCACCGTCGCGGCGACCTCCCACGACGGCAGGCTCCCGGTCAGCACCCACGCGGCCTGTCGAGCGGCACCCGAGGCGACGTACTCGCCCGGTTCCGGGATCGACACGTCGCGGCCGAACACCTGCGCGGCGACGGCCCGGACGGCCTCGTTCCGTGCGGCGCCGCCGATCAGCAGCAGCCGCGACACCTGCACGCCGGTGGCCTCGACCGCGGCGAGGCCGTCGGCCAGGGCGCAGAGCATGCCCTCGACGGCGGCGCGGGCGAGGTGCGCCCGGTCGGTCGTCGCGGGCGTCATGCCCACGAGCGAGGCGGTGGCGTCCGGTCGGTTCGGGGTGCGCTCGCCGACGAAGTACGGCACGAGCACGAGCCCGTCCGCCCCTGCCGGCGCCTGCAGCGCCAGCTCGCCGAGCTCGCCGTGGTCGACGGAGAGGAGTCCGCCGATCACCTCGAGCACGCGGGCCGCGTTGAGCGTGGTGACGATCGGGAGGCGCGACTCGGTCCCGTCGGCGAAGCCCGCCACGGTCCCGCTCGGGTCCGTCACCTCGGTGTCGGTGACGCCGAAGACGGTCCCGCTGGTCCCGAGGGACACCGCGACGTCACCCGGGCCGAGCCCGAGGCCGAGCGCTGCCCCGGCGTTGTCGCCGAGCCCCGGGCCGACGACGAGACCCGCGCGGGCGACGGCGCCGCCCGGCAGCTCGACGTCGGACGCCAGGGTGCCCATCGCCTCGTCGGGCGCCACGACCCGCGGGACCACGACCGGGCCGTCGCCGTCGGCGTGCGCGTCGCCGTCGTGCGGTCCGGCAGCGACCCGCGAGGGACGCCCGAGCGCCTGCTCGAACAGCTCCGCGTCGTACTCCCGGCGCACCGGGTCCCAGTAGCCGGTGCCGCTGGCGTCAGAACCGTCGGTCGCCAGCGCGTCGAGGTCCGGCCCGAGCGGGCTCTCGTCGGCGGGGCCGTATCCGCGCAGTCGCCACGACAGCCAGTCGTGGGGGAGCGCGACGGCGGCGACGCGCGCCGCGTTGTCGGGCTCCGCGTCGCGGAGCCACCGCAGCTTGGTGCCGGTGAAGGATGCCACCGGGACCAGCCCCGTGCGGGCGACCCATGCCTCCCGGCCGAGCTCCTCGACCATCTGCGCGGCCGCGTCGGCGCTGCGGACGTCGTTCCACAGGAGCGCGTCGCGGACCACGCGACCGTCGGCGTCGAGCGCGACCATGCCGTGCTGCTGCCCGGCGATCGCGACGGCGGCGACGTCGTCGAACCCGCCGGCGTCCGCGATCGCGGTGCCGAGCGCGTCCCACCAGTGGCGGGGGTCGACGGACGTGCCGTCCGGGTGGGACGCGCGCCCCTCCCGGACGACCGCACCGGTCGCCGCGTCACGGACCGTGACCTTGCAGGACTGGGTCGAGGAGTCGACCCCTGCGACCAGCCGACGCTCGACGACGTCAGCCACGAGCGCCCATGAGGTGCTCGATCGCGAGCTGCTGCAGGCGCACGAAGCCGAAGCCCTTGCCGCCGAAGTACGCGTCGGCGTCGAAGTCCTCGTAGGCCGAGCGGTCGGCGAGGAAGTCGTCGTACGACTCACCGCTGTTCAGCGTCGGCGTCGAGAGCTCGTCGACCTTCGCGGCGGACAGGGCCTCCTGCACCTCGGGGTCGGCGCGGAACGCCTGCGCGCGCTCCTTGAGGAGCAGGTACATGCGCATGTTCGCCTGGGCCGAGTCCCAGACGCCGGTGATGTCCTCGGTGCGGCTCGGCTTGTAGTCGAAGTGGCGGGGGCCGTCGTACGCCTGGCCGCCCTGCGGTGCGCCGTGCTCGAGCAGGTCGACGAGCGAGAAGGCGTTCTGCAGGTCGCCGTGGCCGAACACCAGGTCCTGGTCGTACTTGATGCCGCGCTGACCGTTGAGGTCGATGTGGAAGAGCTTGCCCTGGTAGAGCGCCTGGGCGATGCCGGCCGTGAAGTTCAGGCCCGCCATCTGCTCGTGGCCGACCTCGGGGTTGATGCCGAAGAGCTCCGGACGCTCGAGCGTCTCGGTGAAGGCGATCGCGTGACCGAGGGTCGGCAGCAGGATGTCGCCACGGGGCTCGTTCGGCTTCGGCTCGATGGCGAAGCGGATGTCGTAGCCCTTGTCGGTGACGTACTGGGCGAGCAGGTTCACGGCCTCGCGGTAGCGCTCGAGGGCGGCCTGCACGTCCTTGGCGGAGTCGTACTCCGAGCCCTCACGGCCACCCCACATGACGAACGTCTTCGCGCCGAGCTCGGCGGCCAGGTCGAGGTTGCGGAGCACCTTGCGGAGGGCGAAGCGACGGACGTTCCGGTCGTTCGAGGTGAAGCCGCCGTCCTTGAAGACGGGCGCCGAGAACAGGTTCGTCGTGACCATCGGCACGATGATGCCGGTGGAGTCGAGCGCGCCCTTGAGGCGGTCGATCTGCGCCTGGCGCTCGGCGTCGGTCGAGCCGAAGGCGAACAGGTCGTCGTCGTGGAAGGTCAGGCCGTACGCACCGAGCTCGTCGAGCTTCTCGACCGCCTCGACCACGTCCAGCGCGGGACGGGTCGGGCCGCCGAACGGGTCGGAGCCGTTGTAGCCGATGGTCCAGAGACCGAAGGAGAACTTGTCGTCGCGGGTGGGCGTCGTTGCCATGGTGGATCACCGTTCGTCGTCGAAACAAAATGTTGCCGCGCCCAACATAAGCGGTAGGGTGGATCCTGGCAACACCGGATCGCAAAGGAGCGAGTGGATGGCACAGGACGGACACGGACCGGGACGACTGCGCGTCGCCATGGTCGGGCACGGCTTCATGGGAGCGGCGCACTCCCAGGCGTGGCGGACCGCACCGCGGTTCTTCGACCTCGGCGTCGAACCCGAGATGGCCGTGGTGGTCGGCCGTGACGCCGAGCGCACCGAGGCAGCGCGCGTGCAGTACGGCTGGCAGGCCGCGTCGACGGACTGGCGGCAGGTGGTGGCGGACCCCGACATCGACCTCGTCGACATCGTCTCGCCCGGTTCCTCGCACGTCGAGATCGCGATCGCCGCGCTCGAGGCCGGCAAGCACGTCCTCTGCGAGAAGCCCCTCGCCAACACGGTCGAGGAGGCCGAGGCGATGACCGCCGCTGCGGAGGCCGCCGCCGAGCGCGGCGTCCGCGCGATGGTCGGCTTCAGCTACCGCCGCGTCCCTGCGATCGCGTTCGCTCGGCAGCTGGTGGCGGACGGGAGGATCGGCACGGTCCGCCAGGTCCGCGCGCTCTACCTGCAGGACTGGTTGTCCGACGAGGACGGCCCGATGACGTGGCGCCTCGACAAGGCGCTCGCCGGCTCGGGCTCGCTCGGCGACATCGGTGCGCACGCGATCGACCTCGTCGAGCACGTCACGGGCGCACACCTGTCGACCGTGTCCGGCACGCTCGAGACCTTCGTGCACGAACGTCCGCTGATGGCCGAGGGGGTCGGGCTCTCCGGCACCGCGTCGAGCGAGCGCGGACAGGTCACCGTCGACGACGCCGCGTTCTTCCTCGGCCGGCTCACCGGCGGCGCTGCCGAGGGTGCGATCGGCACCTTCGAGGCCACGCGCTACGCGACCGGGCGGAAGAACGGCCTGACGCTCGAGGTCAGCGGGTCCGAGGGCGCGATCCAGTTCGACCTCGAGTCCATGAACGAGCTGCGCCTGTACGAGTCGTCGGCGCCCGCGGGGGAGCAGGGCTTCCGTCGCATCCTCGTCACCGAGCCGGAGCACGAGTACATGGCCGCCTGGTGGCCGACCGGGCACCTCATCGGCTACGAGCACACCTTCAGCCACCAGGTCGCCGACCTCGTGCGGGCGATCGTCGCGGGCACCGACCCCTCGCCGTCGTTCGCCGACGGCCTGCACGTGCAGCGCGTCCTCGACGCGGTCGAGCGCAGCGCGTCCGACGGCAGCGCCTGGACGGCGATCTGATGGCCGACACGATGAACGACACGACGAAGCGAGCGCTGGTCGTCCGTGGCGGGTGGGACGGGCACATGCCCGTCGAGACCACCGACCTGTTCGTCCCCTTCCTGCGCGACAACGGCTTCGACGTCCACGTGTCGGACTCGACGGCGGTGTACGCCGACGAGTCCGTGATGGCGGACGTCGACCTGATCGTGCAGGTCGTCACGATGTCGACCATCGCCGACGACGAGTTCGCGGGACTGCAGCAGGCGGTGCTCGGCGGCGCCGGGCTCGCCGGGTGGCACGGCGGGATCGCGGACGCCTTCCGGAACACCGCCGACTACCTGCACATGGTCGGCGGGCAGTTCGCGCACCACGCGGGCAAGCACCCGTCCGAGCGCACCGGCGAGCAGTCCGACAACTACATCCCGTACACGGTGCACATCACCGAGGCCGGGCACGAGCACCCGATCACGCAGGGCATCGAGGACTTCGACCTCGTGACCGAGCAGTACTGGGTGCTCTCCGACGAGTACAACGACGTGCTGGCGACGACGACGCAGGAGGCCCGGGACTTCGACGCCTGGAACCGTCCGGTCACCGCGCCGGCGATCTGGACCCGGCAGTGGGGGCAGGGACGCGTGTTCGTCTCGGCACCCGGGCACCGGCTCGAGGTCGTCGAGTCGCAGCCGCTCCGCACGATCATCGAGAGGGGACTCCTGTGGGCAGCCCGATGAAGGTCGGTGTCGTCGGGGTCGGCGTCATCAGCCAGCAGTACTTCGAGCACTTCCCGGCACTGCCCGGGCTCGAGCTCACCGCCGTCGCGGACATCGACGTGGCCCGGGCACGGTCGGTGGGCGAGACGCAGGGCGTCCGCGGTTCCTCGGTCGACGAGCTGATCGCCGCGGACGACGTCGACGTCGTGCTCAACCTGACGATCCCGGCGGCCCACGCCGAGATCGCCACGCGGGCGCTCGAGGCCGGCAAGCACGTGTACGGCGAGAAGCCGCTGGCGATGTCGACGGCCGAGGCGCGCCCCGTGCTCGACCTCGCCCGTCGCTCGGGCCTGCGGGTGGGCAGCGCGCCGGACACCGTGCTCGGCACCGGGATCCAGACGGCGCGGCAGGCGCTCGACAGCGGCGCGATCGGCACCCCGGTCGGCGCCGCCGTGTCGTGGTCGGCGCCCGGGCACGAGCTCTGGCACCCGGCGCCGGCGTTCTACTACCAGCCCGGCGGCGGCCCGCTGCTCGACATGGGGCCGTACTACCTGACGAGCCTCGTGTCGTTCTTCGGCCCGGTCGTCCGGGTCAGCGGAGCCTCGACCCGGTCGGGCCGCGAGCGCACCATCGCGACCGGCCCCGCGGCCGGCACCCCGCTCCGGGTCGACATCGACACACACGTCGTCGCCGTCCTCGAGCACGCGGACGGCGTCGTCTCGACCGTCACGGTGTCGTTCGAGGTCTGGGCCACCAGGGCGCCGCTGTTCGAGGTGTTCGGCACCGCGGGCACCCTCGGCGTCCCCGACCCGAACCGGTTCTCCGACACCGTGTCGATCGCCGACGCCGCCACCCGCGAGTGGCGGGACCTGCCGACGAGCGCCGGGTACGCCGACGCCGGACGCGGCTACGGCCTGGCCGACATGGCGCACGCGATCGCGACGGATCGCCCGCACCGCGCGTCCGGCGACCTCGCGTTCCACGTGCTCGAGGTGATGGAGGCGGTCTCCACCGCGGCCCGCGAGCACACCGTGGTCGAGGTCCGGTCGCGCGTCGACCGCCCCGACACCGTGCCGGCCGGTGCCACCCCCGGGTCCTGGTGAGCCAGACTCGGCAGCAGCAGCAGCAGCAGCAGCAGCAGCAGCAGCAGCACGACGCGACACGACACGACAGGCGAGGAAGGACGACGACGATGACGACGACGGACGGAACCGGCGAGACCGGGGCGAGCGGCGCCTCCAGGCCGGACGGCGGCGGCCGCTCGACCAGGCCGGTGACCCTGTTCACCGGGCAGTGGGCGGACCTGCCCTTCGAGGAGGTCGCACGGCTGGCGGGCGAGTGGGGCTACGACGGGCTGGAGATCGCCTGCTGGGGCGACCACCTGGACGTCCGACGCGCCGCGACGGACCCGGCGTACGTGGCCGACCGGAAGGCGGTCCTGGAGCGCAACGGACTGCAGGTCTGGACGATCGCGAACCACCTGACCGGCCAGGCCGTCTGCGACGACCCGATCGACCAGCGGCACGAGGACATCCTCGCGCCGCACGTGTGGGGCGACGGCGACCCCGAGGGCGTCCGGCAGCGGGCGGCGGAGGAGCTGCAGTGGACGGCCCGTGCGGCCGCTGCGCTCGGGGTGTCGACCGTGACCGGCTTCTCGGGGTCGTCGATCTGGAAGACCGTCGCCGGGTTCCCGCCCGTGCCCCCGGCGATGATCGAGGCCGGGTACCAGGACTTCCACGACCGCTGGTCGCCGATCCTCGACGTGTTCGAGGAGGTCGGCGTCCGCTTCGCGCTCGAGGTGCACCCGTCCGAGATCGCCTACGAC